>ULUU01012859.1_pt1 | contig 28686 bp, 21 predicted proteins | sample 1958871 | NCBI WGS metagenome assembly ULUU01 (sample SAMEA4835770, study PRJEB28245) | human gut metagenome | biome: gut microbiome; material: fecal sample | place: Denmark | collected 2008 | reverse complement strand
GCCATATCTTGTCGGCAAAATAACCTCGCAGACCGGAAAAACGATTTATGAAGCAAAGCCCGGCACGGCAACTCAGCTTATTTCCTCGGATACCGCATCAAAGATGAACGATATGCTTCGCTCAAATGTCAAGAATTATTACAGCGACAGTAAGTTCCCCAACCTTAAAATGTGCGGTAAGACCGGAACGGCGGAAGTAAGCTCGGAAACCGGCGGTGCAAAGCCTCACGCTTGGTTTGTCGGATATTCACAGCGCGAGGATCTCCCGCTTGCGATAGTGGTTGTTGTCGAAAACGGCGGCGGAGGCTCTTCTGTGGCGATTCCCGTTGCCAATAAGACTATGCAAAAGGCTCTTTCCTTATATGCAAAATAAAAATTTTTCCGCATACGACAGCAAAGCTCGTGTGCGGAATTTTTAAAGGTGATAAAATGAAATTTTACTTTCCGGAAAACTACGGCGCTCTCGGCGACGGAAAAAACGACGATTCACGCGCTTTACAGTCCGCTATTGACGAGGCCGAAAAAAACGGCGGCGGAACGGTTGTGCTTGAGAGCGGAAAAACGTATTATTCAAGCTCGGTCATAATGAAGAAAAACGTTGAGTTGCATTTGCAAAAAGGCTCGGTTTTAAAGGCAACCTCAGACATAAACGGATACTTTCGTCCCTGCGATTTTATAAACGATGAGACAAATACCCTTATAGGCAATCCCGTTACGGGTAAGCCGTCGTTTGCCTTTATATATGCGTATAAGGCGGACAATGCCGCAATAACCGGAGGCGGAAAAATCGACGCAAACGGTCACAGCTTTGTAAAGAGAAAAGACAAATACTATGTCACAGGCGACTTTTATCCGCGTCCCACGGTTATGTATTTTGAGGCTTGCAACCATATTGTGTTTGAGGATTTCACTGTGGTCGATGCACCGTTTTGGACGCTTCATCCGGCAGGCTGCGACGATGTTTTAATATCAAAAATTCACATATTAAACGACCTCGATGTTGCAAATTCGGACGGCATAGATCCCGACCACTGCAGCAACGTGCGTATTTGCGACTGCCACGTAGAGTGCGCCGACGACTGCATCTGCCTTAAAACTTCAAAAGGCAATTCCGAATACGGACCGTGTGAAAACATACTGATAACGGGCTGCACGCTGATTTCAACCTCGGCGGCGATAAAAATAGGAACGGAGGGCGTCGGCGATTTCAGAAATATAATAGTTTCAAACTGTGTCATTTCGCGCAGCAACCGCGGTCTTTCAATTCAGATACGCGACGGCGGCAATGTCGAAAATGTCAAATATTCCGACATTATAATAGGTACGCGCCGCTTTTGCCCGGATTGGTGGGGGACTGCCGAGCCGATAGTCATAACCGCGTTTGACCGCGACGAAAACACAAGGGCAGGCCATATCAAAAACATATCTTACCGCAACATAACCTGCGTCGGCGAAAACGGAGTTATGATATGCGGCACGGCGGAAAACAAAATTGAAAACGTAGTTTTCTCGGACGTTGACGTAACTCTCTCAAAAACGTCAAAGTGGGACTGCGGTCTTTACGATATGCGCCCGGGGCTTAATAAAGAGGTCGAAAAGCATAAAAATGCCGGTTTTTATCTTCGCTTTGCCGATAACGTTACGCTTCGCAACACAAGCGTGAAGTGGGGAAATGTCTGCCCCGAATATTCGGCTGCTCTCGAAGAGGAAAGCTGTGTCGGCACCGTACTTGAAAATTTTACGGGTGATAACGCCTGAAGGCTTTGAGAATGCGGCTGCTCGTTCGAGCGTGAAATTTCCTTTCAAACGGCTTCTTGTATGTACGTTTATACGCATTTTACTTAAAAATATTTGACATAGCGCGTATAAAATGGTACAATTCAACAATGGAGTTAAGCTCTCGCCTGCTTCGGCAAGCGAGAATAGAAAGGGAGTATACTGTAATGAAAAAGGCGTTAAATAAAAAAGTGCTTTCCGTACTGATTGCGGCTGTTATTTTACTTGTTACCGCGTTTCCCGTGCTTGCGGCGGATCCGTTTAAGCTCACTTCTTCGGCTGAAGCAAAGGATTCGGTCGTCACCGTAAAAATTTATCTTCCGCAAAATACGGAACTCGGGACGCTTTCGTTTACACTTAAATACGATACAAAATTGCTCACGTATGTTTCCGCCGAGTATTCGAGCGGAGACGTCAGTGCCACAAATTCAAGCACGGCAGGCGAGGTTAAAATAAACGCCGTTTGGAAAAACGCCGCGCCGCTCGGCGGCGAGGTTGCCGCCATAACCTTTAAGGTGAACGACGGAGCGACCGGCAAAACCGACTTCCCGATAAATGTCGATTTCTCAACCGATGCCAATAATCAGCACATTGATTTGTCGGCCGTAAGCTCTTCGATTGACTTATCCGAAGCGGCTTTGATGCCGGCGGCAACCGATGAAACCGTCTCATCGGAGGGCAAAACGGTAAAGGCCGGAAAAATTCCTAAGACCTCGGGAAAGTATGCTGCGATAGGATCGGCGGCTGCTGCTTTGTGCGTTGCCGCGGCGGCTGTTGCGATTACGGTAAAACGCAAGAGAAAATAAAAAACAATGCTGAAAGCGGAGCTGTAACAATGTGCTTACAGCTCCCTTTTTATGCGATTTGATATGTGTCCGAAAACACACTTAAAATTTCGCTTTTCGTTGACATAATGCACGGTGTAATATATAATATCTATTGTATGTTTAATAAGTTACCCGTTTAGTGTTTTTTATATTCGGGTACGTAATTTTTAAGGAGGAAACTCTAATGGTAAAAGCAATTGTCGGCGCCAACTGGGGCGACGAGGGCAAAGGTAAAATTACGGATATGTTTGCGAGTGAAGCAGACATAGTTGTTCGTTTTCAGGGTGGTGCAAATGCAGGGCACACCATTATAAACGAACACGGCAGATTTGCATTGCATCTTATGCCCAGCGGTATTTGCTACGACAATGTTACCTGTGTCATCGGCAACGGCGTCGCTCTTGATATAAACAAGTTCTGCTCGGAACTTGAGGATGTGAAAAAGGCAGGCGTAAACCCGAAGCTTCTCGTGTCAGACCGTGCTCAGATACTTATGCCGTATCATATTCTTCTCGATACCTATGAAGAGGAGAGACTCGGCAAAAACGCGTTCGGCTCCACAAAGAGCGGTATCGCTCCGTTCTTCAGCGACAAGTACGCAAAGATAGGCATTCAGTGCAACGAGCTGTTTGACGACGAAGAGTTAAAGGCAAAGCTTCACAATATAGTGACTCTCAAAAATCTCATTCTTGAGCACGTTTATCATAAACCGCTGCTTGACGAGGACGAGCTTTACAACACCTGTATGGAATACAAGAAAAAGATAGCTCCGTACATCTGCGATACGCATGCATTTATACGTGACGCCTTAAAGCAGGGCAAAAACATCCTCCTCGAGGGTCAGCTCGGCACGCTTAAGGATCCCGATTTCGGTATATATCCCATGGTTACGTCGTCCTCAACCTTGGCGGGCTACGGTGCTGTCGGAGCCGGAATTCCTCCGTATCTCATAAGCGAAGTAGTAGCTGTAACAAAGGCATATTCTTCTGCGGTAGGTGCAGGTGAATTTGTTTCGGAGATTCTTGATGAGGACGAGGCTCAGGAGCTCAGAATTCACGGCGGCGATAAAGGCGAATTCGGCGCTACCACCGGTAGACCGAGAAGAATCGGTTGGTTTGACTGCGTTGCGACACGTTACGGCGTTGAGTGCCAGGGCGCCACAAAGATTGCCATGACCGCTCTTGACTGCCTTTCATATCTTGACGAAATCAAGGTTTGCACAGCTTATAAAATAGGTGATGACATCACAAAGGATTTCCCGAACACCTCGCTTCTTAAAAAGGCAAAGCCGGTATTTACCACATTAAAGGGTTGGCATTGCAATATAAAGGGCATTCGCAATTTCTCGGAGCTTCCGCGTGAGGCACAGGAGTATGTCGAATTCATCGAAAAGGAACTCGGCCACAAGATAAATATGGTATCTAACGGACCTGAGAGAGAAGCTATAATTTACAGATAATTAAGAGGATATTATGGAGAAAATACTTGTACTCGATTTCGGCGGTCAGTATAATCAGCTGATTGCGCGGCGTGTACGCGACAACAATGTCTATGCGGAAATACTGCCGTATACCGTACCGCTCAGCGAAATCAAAGAGGGCAATTACAAAGGTATTATTTTTACCGGCGGACCTAACTCCGTGTTTGATATGAGTTCGCCGCACTACACAAAAGAGATTTTGGAGCTCGGAATACCCGTACTCGGCATATGCTACGGCTGTCAGCTTATTTCGTGGATGGTCGGCGGCAATGTTGAGACTGCGGAACAGTCCGAATACGGTAAAATCGACCTTACGGTTACAAAAAAACAGTCTGAAATTTTTGCCGACGTCGATGAAACGAGCGTAGTTTGGATGAGCCATACGGACAGAGTTAAAGTGATGCCGTCAGGTTTTGAAATAACCGCAAAAACGGAAGCCTGCCCGATAGCAGCTTATGAAAACGAAGAAAAGAAAATATACGGCGTGCAGTTCCACCCCGAGGTAACTCACACGCAGTTCGGATTTAAAATTCTTCACAATTTTCTGTATAATGTTTGCGGCTGTCACGGCGACTGGAAGATGGACAGCTTTATTGACGATACCGTAAAGAGCCTTCGCGAAAAAATCGGAGACAAAAAGGTTATTCTCGGCCTTTCGGGCGGTGTCGATTCCTCGGTCGCGGCGGGACTTCTCTCTCGCGCCGTCGGCAAACAGCTCACCTGCGTTTTTGTTGACCAGGGACTTATGCGTAAGAACGAGGGCGATTTCGTCGAAAAGACATTCACTTCGCTGTTCGATATGAATTTCGTGCGCGTAAACTGTCAGGACCATTTTATAAATGCTCTTAAAGGAGTATCCGACCCGGAGCAGAAGAGAAAAATCATAGGCACGGAATTTTACAAGGTGTTCTGGGATGAGATAAGAAAACAGGCCGAGAAAGGATTTTTTGCACAGGGCACCATATACCCCGACTGCATAGAGTCCGGCAAGGGCGACGCCGATAAAATCAAGACGCATCACAATAAGGTCAAAATGCCCGATGACGTTGAATTCATCGACGTTATTGAGCCTCTTTCAAGCCTGTTTAAGGATGAGGTCAGAGCGGTAGGCGAAAAGCTCGGAATTCCGCACGAGCTTGTCTGGCGTCAGCCGTTCCCGGGACCCGGTCTCGGTGTCAGAATTATCGGCGAGATAACAAAGGAAAAGATTGAAGTTCTCCAAAATGCCGATTGGGTGCTGCGCGATGAAATGGCGAAGAACGGATATGAAAAAAATCTCGCACAGTTCTTCTGTGTGCTTCCGGGAGTCAATACGGTAGGCGTTATGGGCGATCACCGCACATACGATAACCTTGTGGCAATCCGCGCCGTAACAACCGACGACTTTATGACAGCCGATTGGGCGAAGATACCGTACGATATTCTCGCCAAGGTTTCAAATCGTATCACAAACGAGGTGAAACACGTAAACCGCGTAGTTTACGATATAACCTCCAAACCCCCCGGCACCGTCGAGTGGGAATAATACACATTGGCTAACAAGTGCCCGAAAACCCTTGGGAATAAAGGGCTTTCGGGCACTTTGCGCTTTGGTAAAAACGCTTCTGCAACACTTTTGCAACACTTTTTTTCAAAAACGTGTTTTCGGGCAGATGAAATAGTCCCCCTTGGCTTGCAAGTAAAACATAATTTTGCACATTTTTAAGGCTACTGCTTCGTTTTGAGGCGGTAGCTTTTCATATATATAAAAACATCTTTTATATTTACTGATTTTATGGTATTATTTGTTTGAAGATACTTTTGGTAATTGACATTAAGGAGATATTAGGATGATAAAACCCAACGCATTAAAAAAAGGAGATAAAATTGCAATAGTAAGTTTGTCTTGGGGAGGATTAGGTGATGAAAAGCTAATCCATAAGTACTATATTGCAAAAGAAAGATTGGAAAAAGATTTTGGGCTAAATGTTGTTCCTATGCCAAATGCGCTTAAGGGTAGCGATTTTGTATATAACCATCCTGAACTTAGAGCGAAAGATTTAATGGCTGCTTTTAGGGATGAGTCAATTAAAGGTATTTTTTGTGCTATCGGCGGCAGCGACTCAATAAGATTACTACCTTACATAGATTATGATGTAATAAAAAATAATCCTAAAATCTTTATGGGATATTCAGATACAACAGTAAGTCATTTTATGATGAGAAAGGCGGGATTAGTCTCTTATTATGGACCATCTGTTATGTGCGAATTTGGCGAATATGTTAAAATGTTTGATTATACTAAAGAGACTGTAGAAAACATTTTATTCAAAGACACAACAAATTACGAAGTGAAGTCCAGCAATTATTGGTCGGATGATTTTGTGGATTGGAAAGAGAAAAACATAAACCGTTCTAAAAAATTGCGTAAAGAAAAGCACGGATATGAAATTATAAACGGTTCGGGTGTTATTACCGGAGAGCTAATCGGCGGTTGTCTTGATGTGTTCCCAATGATTGTCGGAACTGAAATATGGCCTAAATCGGATGAATGGAAAGACAAGATTTTACTGATTGAAACAAGTGAAGAAAAGCCAAAGCCTGATTATGTTCTGTACTATTTAAGAAATTTAGGGGCACAAGGTATATTGAAATCAATTAAGGGGATTATTGTTGGCAAGCCACAAGATGAGATGTATTATGAGGAATACAAGGGTGTTTTCAAAAAAATCATTAAAGAATTTGATTGCGAACATTTAGGAATAATCTACAATGTGAATATTGGTCATGCTTCTCCAATAGGATTATTACCATTAGGAATTGAGTATCAAATTGATTTAGATAATAAGACTATTGCTTTTAAAGAAAGCGGAGTTAAAGTTTAATTATATGAAATTATATTTAGTTGAACCTAATGACAATGTCGAATAGAAGGATTGGTTGATTGAAAAGGGAATGTTAAAATAATATCGAAAGATATGTCGGTTAGTGATGTCGTTAATATGATATTTGACGATACAAAGAGTAATAAATAACGGAATTTCTGTAATTTCAATGAACTATGAAATAGAAAAGGATACGAACAATGCATAAATACGAAAAAATCGAACTAACAAATATGTGTATGATATATGACAATAACGGGAATGTTGTTGTGCAGGAAAAGCTGAATAAAAATTGGGGTGGAATAACTTTTCCCGGAGGGCATATTGAAACCGGAGAATCATTTGTCGATTCGGTAATCAGAGAAGTAAAAGAAGAAACAGGTCTTGATGTAAAGCATCCTAAAATTTGCGGAATAAAATGGTGGGAAGTAAGCAAGAATAAAAGATATGTAGTTTTGCTTTTCAAAACAAATGAATATTGTGGCTCATTGCAATCCTCCGATGAGGGAAAAGTGTTTTGGGCAAAGTTAGATGAACTTGAGTCTATGAAACTTGCAGAAAGCTTTGATAAAATGCTCAAAGTGTTTATAAATGACGATGTTCAAGAACATATACAACTGAAAAATCACGGCGAATGGATTGATATATCAAAATGACTTGTAAGCCGTTTGGAACTATTCATTTTCCGTTTTTGCAACATATTTTGCAACACGAGTGATGATAAAAGAAATAACATAGCAAAAAATCACCTCAAAACAGTGCAAAAATGGCTTAGAATAGATATAAAATAGTATAAATGATAATCTCGAAAAAGAGTGGGAATAAATTCCTTTGGTTTGCAACTAAACCTAAAAATTGCATAATTTTTAAGGCTTTTGCCCTGCTTTGGGCAGAAGCCTTTTTTGTATTTAACAGATGTTTTGCTTTGAAATGGTATTGCTATTATTCGAGATTTAGAATATAATATAGTAAATGACACATAGTACAGAAATAGGAGCTTGTTATGGAATTTATGTCTGCAAGAGAAGCTGCCGATAAATGGGGTATTTCACAAAGAAGAGTGGCAGTTTTGTGCTCTGAACAAAGAATTAAAGATGCGACTATGGTCGGTAATATGTGGATTATTCCTTCTTCCGCAGAAAAGCCCACAGATGCAAGAAGCACTCGATATAATCGAACCGAAGAAAAAGCAGTTAAACCTTTTTTGAAATGGGCAGGCGGTAAAGGTCAGCTTATTAAAGAAATAGAGCACTACTATCCTTTTGAAACCGGCAAAATAACCAAGTATGCTGAGCCGTTTGTCGGCGGCGGTGCAGTTTTGTTTGATATTCTCAGCAGATATAATTTGAAAGAGGTTTATATCAGTGATATCAATGCAGAACTTATCAATACTTACCGAATTATTCGTGATGATGTAGATGATTTGATTAAAATGCTTCACGCTATGCAGAACGACTTTATTCCGTTAGATACAGACAATCGTAAAGCATATTATATGCAAAAACGTGAGCGTTTTAATGATTTGAAAGTAAATGGTAATGAAAATATCAATATCGAAAAAGCGGCACTGATGATTTTCCTTAACAAGACCTGTTTCAACGGTCTGTTCCGTGTAAATAAAAAGGGTTTATTCAATGTTCCTATGGGTTCTTACAAAAATCCTATGATCTGTGATGAAAAAAATCTCAGAGCAGTATCGGAGAAATTGCAAAAAGTTACTATTGTATGTGGAGATTACAGAGAGTCGTCTGATTTTATTGACAAAAACACCTTTGTTTATTTTGATCCGCCATACAGACCTATTACAGATACAGCAAGTTTTACGGCTTATACCGAGGATTTGTTTAATGATGACGCACAGATTGAGCTTGCACAATTTGTTGATGAAATGGATAAAAAGGGTGCAAAAATTGTAATTAGTAATTCCGATCCAAAGAACTCAAATACAGACGATGATTTCTTTGATAATATCTATTCTGCACATAGAATTAAACGAGTTGAAGCAACTCGAATGATTAACTGTAATAGTGAAGCAAGAGGAAAAATTAAGGAATTGCTTATTAGTAATTTTTAAGGAGATTAGAAATGAATAATAGAAACTTTAGCGAATGGTTATTAGGCTTTCGTGATAGTATTGCAGACTATGGTTATTATATAGATTTTGATAAGGTCCATAGGAATGTCGATAATATTAAAGTTGAACTTAATATTTTGAACTCACTTATCGGCTCTAATAACATAGAAACAGATTTTGAAAACCTGATAAACAAATATCCGGAAACTTTGAAATGCATACCTTTGCTTTTGGCGGTTAGGTCAAATGAAATATATGCGATTGACGGTGACGGAGACTATACATATAATTTTAAGAATCCTAATCTTTCGGTCGAGCAATATAAGGTATTTATGCGTAAAACCGGGCTTTTTGATTTAATAGAAAATCATATAGTCAACAATTTGGTTGACTATGCGACAGGCGTTGAAACTGGACTTGATTCCAACGGTCGCAAAAATCGTGGCGGTCATTTAATGGAAAACTTAGTTGAAAGTTTTATCCAAAAATCAGGATTTGTTAAAGATGAGTCATATTTCAAAGAGATGTATATTCATCAAATTACCGATAAATGGGGCGTTGACCTTTCAGCCATATCCAATCAAGGAAAAACAGAAAAGCGTTTTGATTTTGTTGTTAAGACTCCTAATATGATTTATGGTATCGAAACTAATTTTTACGGCAGCGGCGGAAGCAAATTAAACGAAACAGCACGCAGTTACAAAACACTTGCTCTCGAAACCGATACAATTGACGGTTTTACTTTTGTATGGTTTACCGACGGAAAAGGTTGGACAAGTGCTCGCCATAATCTTGAAGAAACCTTTGATGTTATGGAACACGTTTACAATATCAACGATATGGAAAATGGCATAATTACAGAGGTTTTTAAATAATGGCAAAGAAAATTACAAAATGGGAGCCTGATGATTTTGAGCTGGAAATGACTACACATTGGTCTTTTCCGAAGCGTGGCGATTGGGCAACTCACGATGCAAAATGGCGTGGAAATTGGTCTCCGTATATTCCACGAAACATTATATTAAGATATTCAAAAGAGGGCGATGTAGTTCTTGACCAATTTGCAGGTGGTGGAACTACCCTCGTTGAAGCAAAGCTTTTGAATCGTGATATTATCGGCGTTGACGTCAATGATGTTGCACTCGACAGATGTAAAGAAAAAGTGAATTTTGAACACGAAGGTGCAAACGGAAAAGTTTATATCCGTAAGGGCGATGCAAGAAATTTAGATTTTCTTTCGGATGAAAGTATTGACCTGATTTGCACACATCCGCCATATGCCGATATTATTAAATATAGCGATGGCATAGACGGAGATTTATCGCAACTCAAAGTGAAAGATTTTCTTGAAGAAATGAAAAAGGTAGCTGCGGAGAGCTACCGTGTTTTGAAAAAAGATAAATTTTGTGCTGTACTTATGGGAGATACAAGACAAAAAGGCTGTATGATACCTATGTCTTTTGATGTTATGAAAATTTTCCAAGATGCCGGATTTACTCTTAAAGAATTGATTATCAAAGAACAGCACAACTGTAAAGCAACGGGATATTGGAAAACAAATAGCGTAAAATATAATTTTTTACTGATTGCACACGAATATTTATTTGTGTTTAGAAAATGAAAATTTACAATAAATTATATTGCGTTCATTAATAATAAAAAACATCTTGTGATTATATATAAGGATTCAGTAATTTAAATGTGTAGTGATGTTATTGCTACAGATTACAATGTTTTTCTAAAGTAACTTATTAAAAGTACAATTGTTTATACACCAATACAATAATGGTAAACTGTTATTTTATATGAGTAATTGAAAGCAGGCGAAATATGAAAAAAATACAAGAAAATTTAAGCGGAAAGAATATCAATTTTTTGATTGGTTCTGGAGCAAGTTACCCTCTTTTCAAAACGCTTGATTTGGGTGATGATAAGCCATCATTAGAGGAATTACTATCTTCCGAACAAATATCTGAAATAAATAAAAAAGCTATATACTATTTTTATTATGTCAATTGGATAAAGCCGATGAAAGAATTTGACTATAGTAACGTAAATAGTAATGTTACTGAAAATTATAAGACTTTTATTAATACAGTTCTATTTTTACTTGATACAAGCGGTAATGAAAATCCCAAAAGAGCAAATATATTCACGACAAATTATGATTTGCTTTTTGAATATTCGTTTGAGGAGGTATTGAAGAAACGCGGAAACTGTTATTTTAATGATGGTAGCAGAGGCTTTATTAACCGAGTGCTAAATCCTCAAAGTTATAATTTAACTGTATCTGAGATGGGATACTATAATAACTATAAAAAAGAAGTTTCAACAATTAATCTATCGAAGATGCATGGTTCAGTTAGTTGGACAAAAAGTGATAACGATATAAATGTCTTTTATGAAAAACAGTTTAAAAATATAGATTCAATATCGGAATTAAATGATATTGATTTTTTTAAAGATATTTTGTCAAATATTAAAGATAAAATTGATTTAAAACTATTTGACGATTCACTGACAAAAATAACAAGCTCGTGTAAAGATAAAATTGAAAAGTTTTATGAACAATATAAAATGCTTGCTATAATCAATCCGAATAAGTGGAAGTTTCATGAAACGGTATTTGAACAACATTATTATCAATTAATCCGAAATTTTAGTTATGAATTGGAAAAACCAAATACAATATTAATCGTTTTTGCCTTTTCTTTCGCTGACGAACATATTGAAGAAATAATAAAGCGAGCAATAACAAATCCAACCTTAGAAGTATATATTATTTGTTTTAGAGAAGAGGATAGGAAAAAAATATCTGATAAGTTTGGCTCGGAAAGAAATATATTTTATTATCCTGATAGTTTTACTGATTCAGATGGAAATAAAATATTTGGCAATTTTGAATATTTTAATAAATTTTTAAATGGTGAATACGATGACCAATAAAAGTGAAAACAGTGAATTTAATAATTATATTGTAGGAAATGTTATTTCTGTTGACGGATTAAAAATCACTATTTTAATGCATCAAAACACTAATATGCTTTCATATTTTTATAATGGCGTTTATTATCGAGGCGTTAATATCGGTGAATATATCGGCATCACTAGAGGCCCATATAAGATTGTTGTAAGAGTAGAAAAAGAATACTTGATTGATAAATTTGGTGACAATCAAGATCAAACTTATTCTATAAATAGATTTGAGCGTCATATTGAGGCTTCCGTTATAGGAAGTTTTTTTAAGGGAAATTTCATATTTGGAATTAGATGTTTACCAATGATTTTTAATGAAGTTATTTTACTTACAGAAGATGAAATTTCTCAAGTGATCGGGTGTGGGCTTAACAAAAATAAAGAAGTATATTTTGTTAATATAGGAAATAGTGTACAGGAAAATATAAAAGTTGATATTCCTATAAATGGTTTATATAATAGTCACATTGGTGTTTTTGGAAATACTGGAAGTGGTAAATCTAACACTTTAACTAAATTATATACAGAATTGTTTAATCACAATGATTTAGATGTGACAAAGAAAAGTAAATTCATTATACTAGATTTTAATGGAGAATATACGGGCAGTAATGTGTTTTGTGTTTCTAATAAAAAGGTGATTAATTTATCAACTAGAAATAACAATGGAGACAAAATTAAGCTACATTCAAAAAATTTCTGGAATAAAGAAACATTATCTATTTTGTTTTCAGCTACAGAAAAAACGCAACAACCATTTATTGAAAAAATGTTGAATTATTATTTTAAGGATAAGAAATTAGTTGATAAAAATACTATTCTTAGAGCTGTTTTAGACTCATTCCAAAACACTTTTGCTGTGAATCAGCATAGAGAAAGTGCATCTTTACTTAAAAAAATTTATAGTCTAATTGGTATTGACGATGGAAAAGGAAAATATGGAGGATATGATATACCACTGTATAACGTGGAATGGAACAATAAATATGGATGTTATTGGGAAAATAACAAAGCGATTTCAAATGATGATGTTCAAACTAATAAAGAAAACTTTAAAAATTCATTAGAAGAAAATTTGATGATTGAACATATGTCTATAGTAGACGAATTGGAGGTCGTTTTTTATGCACAACTGATTTTTGGATTGGCATATAATCATTTTCAATTTGAACATATCAACCCTTTAATATCAAGGGTTGAAGCATCGAGGAATTTTATCGAGAAAACTATAGAAATTAGTAATGAAGACGATGATGAATTTCTAACTATTATATCGTTTAAAAACTGTAATCAAGACGCTAAAAAAGTTATACCACTTTTAGTATCTAAACAGTTATATAACGAGCATATAAAAACAAGTAATACGAATGGAAAAATAGAGAAAACTTGTCATTTGATTATTGACGAAGCTCATAATATTCTATCTCAGCAGTCAACAAGAGAAGCTGAAAGTTTTAAGGATTATCGTTTGGAAGTATTTGAACAAATTGTTAAAGAAGGACGAAAATATGGCTTTTATCTAACGATTTCTAGTCAACGTCCATATGATATATCATCAACTATTATTTCTCAATTGCATAATTACTTTATACATAGATTAGTAAATGATATGGATTTAAAAATGCTAGCAAATACAATTAACACTTTGGATTTGCTTTCAAAAGAACGAATTCCTAATTTAGCTCCAGGTCAATGTATAATAACAGGAACATTGTTTGATTTACCTTTGGTAATTCAAGTGAAAAAATTAGATGATGACAAAGCTCCTAATAGTAATAATGCGGATATTATAAATCTTTGGAAACGCATACAATAACGATATTTTTATGAGAATGTACATTTTAACATGATTTTGTAGTGTACCAATCACTAAAATCGATAGCAAAAGCAGAAATACCTCATAGAATTGAGATAATCTGTACCAAATTAAAGCACATAAAGTCAAAATTCCTAAGCAATAACAGTTAAAGTCTGTTTTGTACTTAGGAGTGGGAGTAACTCTATTAACTCGATAAACGCCTTATTTATAAGGCTTTCGGTAGTTTTGGAGCCCTAAATGGTAACATTTTGGCAACAAAATAATATTCACATAAAGGAAAGAGCCATCAGACATCAAGTCCGATAGCTCTTTGCGTACTTTTTGTTCAGCTTTTTTGTAATGCAGATAACTTCGCTTCTAAAATTCCTTTCTGCATATCAAGTTCAGCGACAATTTGCTCGTCTGATGACATATAAAATGGTATAGATGATATTGCAAGATTGGCAGTTGTAACTTTTTCAACTTCTTTATCTTTAATTCTTAATTCTTGAATTTTATTAATTGCTTTATCCCTATCTAAAATGCCGTATTTTTTATAATCAGAAATAATTTTTTCTCTTTCTACTATGTCCTTAATTAGAGAATTTATATAATTCCTATAATCAGTTGATGTGTTCATTATATATTTCTCCTATCTGTTAAGTAATACTTCCATAATGTTAATCATTTTTGTATATACATGCATTTCTTTAGCATATTTTGAAAGATTTAAAAGATTATTTTTGTCGTCTGAAACATATGCATTAAGTGCTTTATTAAATGTTTCACTATCAAGCTTTGTGCGATACTTAAAACAGTCGCAAATAGTCCTTTCACGGTCGTAAACAGGGAGTGTTACACCATTAAAATCACCTATTGTTTTTCCGAGTTCAATTATATTCTTTTGAACATAATATGCTTTGATAGGCACTTCTTGGATATTTGAAATTTGATTTCTGTAAGTTCGAGGAACTGCTATTGACCATTCTCTTGGAGCAAAGTCACTGTATCCATAATGAAACAAAGCCGATTCAACGCAAACTGTTCCATAAGGTAATAAATTTGATATTAGCTGTTCTTCACTTATGTTGTAATTATTAGGAAGTTGGTAAAATCCATTTCGTATTCTCTCGATAACACCATCTTTGCACAATTTTGCAATATCATAATTTGTAAGTCCCACATTTTTAAAATCGGAAGTTTTTGCGATTGCGCCAACATTTTGAAAAACATTTTTTGCAATTTTTTCTTTAGACAACGGCTCACCAACTTTCTGCGTACAGTTATCAAAATTTGTACGCAAATTTATTATAGCAATATTTTTAATAAAATACAACATTTTTTGAAAAATAGCCATGCAATTATAGATATAATTATAGGAACGGCAATTAAACAGATATAAAAGATAGCTTTATCACTTTAAAGTGTTGACTTCGGTATGCACCTATGATACAATACAAACGATATGGCAGATGGTGATACTGTTTTGATACTGTAAACTTTGAGTTACAAAAACTCAGTAAAAACGGTTAGATTATCTGTATAAAAACAAAATATTTACTGAACAAAAAAGTTTAGCAAAGAATCGAATTGAGCGAGTGGGAATAAATTGAAAAAGTCTGAATCCACGGCAGCTATGCGGTTTCAAGATTTTCAAAGAGCACTTTGTGGTACGCATACCCGTGGAGAGATTCCGGAATTTATCTTTTCTATGTGATTTTGGCGGTAGCGGTTCCGATTGTAATCAAGGATATTTCAAATAAAGTGATTTTGCGTGCAAACAGTCGCAAAAATATGTCCGCCGAGGATAAATGAACGTAAAATCACACGGCTTCGATTTTTCGCTTGATATGAACACACTTGCTCAAGGGCTTCGTAAAACGGAGCCCTTATTGTTTATTTTGCGATACCGCATTTTGCGGACGCCGATAAATTTTTAAATAATGCGGACAGTTTCCTCTTCAATTTCGTCTTAATAAGTGAAACGCGCTTCAATAACTTTTAAGAGGAAAATTGAATTATGGATAAAATTGTTTTAATTCAGTTCGCCGACGGAGTTGTGCGGATAATAGCGTTACTTTGCATGTCGTTTGGGTGTGTAATCGCAAGTAAAAATAAATTGAAATAATACGGACAGTTTTTATTTTGAATTCGTCTTAATAAACGAAGTGTGTTTCAAAGCTTTTAAAGGGGAATGTTTATGCTTAGAAAAACCATAAAAAATATAGCTCTTCTTGATTTGCAAAATTTTACTGCTGAGGCGTTAAGGGAAATCAAGAAAATCGAGAGCTGTGCGATGCTTCTTATTCCGAAAAATGCGAGTGATGAATGGAAAAATGCCTATGCCAAGATAACAATCCGGAATGTTGCAAGCATTATAGAGGTCAGCTACAGCAAATACAGCGTTTTAAACGGAATGGTTACATTAAACGATAAAAATGTTTCCGATGATTGTCTCTATATTGTCAACGGCATTGTTATCCTTGAAACCGTTGAAAAGATTCCGGATTTATGCGTGAACGGGCTTCTGCTTAAAAGAAAAAAATCACGCTATGAGATGACGCGAATGAACGGCAGAAGTGTTGAGGTTGAGGATAACGTCGTAATAAAGCCTTACCCTAACACCATCGAAATCGACGGCGATACGGTGAGGAGCTTCGATTACAATACATTGGTGGCTGCGGGCAACAATGTCGATATTGTTGATGACGTGACCGAGCAAATGCTCTCCGATAAAAAGATAACATTTGCGGCAGGCAACGAGGTGAAATGCGGCAAAAGTATTTTGGGCTATGTTAAAGTCAATTCAACCGTAGGCAATAAAATCACGGAAAAAAATGAATAACATTGAACTGTTTAACCAAATTTATGAAAAGTATTATAAAAGCATAGTTTCGTATTTTTCAAGGCGATTTGACAGCGACGAGGCAGAGGATTTGGCTCAAATCACCTTTATGAAGCTGTGGGGTTATCTGCCGACGCTCGGTTACATCAAAAAAGAAAAGTCCTTGATTTTTAAAATTGCTAAAAACGTGCTTGCCGACAGACTTCGTAAAAACAATTTTGCCGACTCGCTTGATGAGCTTGAAAGCATTAAATGTCTTGAGGTGTTTGATGATATTACATCTGTTGAAATTCAGCAGATACTTTTGAAAATGAGCGAGCTCGACCGAGAAATAGTGACTCTTAAAAGCTACGGCTGGTCGAGCAGAGAGATCGGCAAGATAAAAAATATGCCGTCGTCAACGGTCAGAAACAGGCTGGCTGCGCTTAAAAAGCAAATTGAAAAGGAGCTCGGCGAGCCTTGCGGACGTCGAAAGCGCCATAATACATATAAGACCTAAGAGCTGTCGGGCTATATGTCCGACGGCTCTTTTGTACAGAGATGTTTATTGATATTTGTTGCTTTTTTTGATATTATATTTTTAAAACATAAATGTGTAAATCGGTACGTCGAAAACAAACGGGTATTAACAAAATTGAAAAACAGTGTGAAAAAGGGGAGGTACCTATGCAGCAAAAAACAGTCAGCAAATACACAAAAGAACAGACCCGCGAATTTGCAAAGGAAGTGCTTTTCAGACATTACGGGAGCCGAGCAACGCAGATTAAATACATAGGCGGCGGCTCCTTCGGATATGTTTACAAGGCCGAATTGCCCGTGATGCCGTACACTCTTACGGTAAAGGCCTGCCGCGTCGCCGGTATGCAGCATAATGAGAGCGCCGCGCTGAAAAAGCTTGCCGAAAGCTCATTGGTTCATATTCCCGAGGTCTATTTTACCTTTGACGCAACCGACGAAATCCCCATGGATTTTATAATTGAGGAATTTGTGAACGGAACAGACTGCTTCACCGACTTTTCAAAATTGTTTTTAAGCAAAAAAAGAAAAGCGAAATTTGCAGATGAAATAGCGGATTGTCTTGCAAATTGGCACAGCGTTACCTGCAACAAATTCGGCAGCCTCGATTTCCCCGAGTACGATAATTGGCTTGATTTTTACCGACCGTTTGCGCAGGATATTTTACAGACCGCCGCAGAGCTTAACAGAAAAAAACGGCTGAAGGACAGCACGCTTAATGTTATGCAAACGGCGTGGAAAAATTTTGATTACATTTTCAGCGAGCCCGTAAAAGAGGCGTCTCTTATCCACGGCGATTTGAATGTTATGAATGTAATGTCCGATAAAAGACTTAATATCACCGCGATAATCGACCCTCTTGAGTGCAAGTGGGCTGACAAAGAATTTGATTTGTTCCAGCTGAGAAACCTGACCGGGGAGTGCTTCGGGCTTTACGAAGCATATAAAAGGAAATATCCCGTTTCGGAAAAGTGTGATTTGAAGTGCGCGTTTTATGCGGTTTATCACGAGGTGTATTGCCTTATTTCAACCGGAACAAACACCGAAATCATACTTGCAGCGGCAGTCAAGAGACTGAAGAGAGAGCTTAAAAAAGCGGGTATTACATCTTGAAAATCCGACTCAAACGGTGATGCGAGCACACCTGAATGTGCCGAAAACGAGCACGTAGTTAAAAACCATCTAAACAGCTTATGCTATAATTTACAATCGGAGGATGACATTGAATATCAAAGCCACGGATTTCTGCGACGTCTCAAATTCTGCCGGAGGCGTTATAAAAGCGATAAATGAATTACAGAGCGGAGACACTCTTATTTTCCCGAAGAATGAGTATCATTTTTACAAGGACCGCTGTATTCACAAGGTTTGCCATATGACAAATACGGACTCCTTTAAGGCACCCGACAAGTATTTTGCGGTGCTTATCGAGAATAAGGAGAATATTACCGTGGACGGCTGCGGTTCAACCCTTGTGATTCACGGCGATATGTGTGCGTTTTCTCTGCGCGGCTGTAAAAATGTAAGGCTTGTAAATTTCACCGTAAGATATGCCTCCCCGACGAATTTTGAAATGGAGGTCGTAGAGCGTTCGCTCAATAAAATTACATATAAAATCCCGACGGGAAGCGACTTTGAGGTCAAAAATAACAAGCTTACGTTCTTCGAAAAAAGTCCGTTCAGCGGAGAGAATTACTACACCTATACAGCCAACGGCGAGTGCTACTGCAACGTAATTCACAGAGGCGACGAGGTTTTCAGAACGTTGCGCTCACCTACGAAAACCGCTTTAAAAATCAAAAAAACGGGGGCTCATACCGTCGAATGCAGATATTTTATGTCGCCTAAATTCAAGGTTGGAGACGTTGTTGCGATGTCACGTAATAAGCTGCGCGACAACTGCGGATTGTTTTTCGAGAACTGCTCCGATATCTTCTGCGAGAGGATAACCGTCAACTATATGCACGGCTTCGGGTGGCTGTCCCAGATGTGTGAAAACCTGAGCTTTGATAAGCTGACATTTAAGCCGGCGAGCGGTTACATAGTTTCTTCGTTTGCCGATTTGATTCACGTATGCGGCTGCAAGGGCTATGTGAAAATAACCGACTCGCACTTTGAACACCCGCACGATGACGCAATCAATGTGCACGGCGCATTTTTAAGGTTCAGAAAAGCTTGCGACGAGCGAACCGCCGAGCTTGAATTTGTACATCATCAGCAGGGAGGTTACAAGGCGTTTTACCCCGGCGATAAAGTGAAAATATACAGCAGAACCGATTTGTCGGAGCTTGACGGCGTTTATACCGTAGACAGCACGGACGACAACATTGATAAAAAGACGGTCATTGTGAAATTCAAAGAAAAGCTGCCGCCGATGAAACCGGAAATGTATGTCTTTGAGAACATCACGTATAACCCGAATCTCACCGTGAGCGGATGTACCTTTAATGCGATCCCGACGCGAGGCATTCTCTGTACTACCGATAAGGAGTCGGAGATTTTCGGTAACACGTTCAAAAGCGTCGGTATGCCCGATATTTACATCTCGTGCGATTGCAGGGATTGGTACGAGAGTGGACCGTGCAGGAATATGAAAATTCACGACAACACGTTTTCTAAAAAAGACCCGATTAAGTTTGAGCCTATTTGTCTTTTGAAGCCCGTCAAGGATGTTCACAGAAATGTTCTGATATATGACAACATTATAGCCGAATGAGCATCGGCTCCGTTGCATATACGGCAAAGGCACGTTAGTTATTTTTTAACTAACGTGCCTTTTTTATATTAAGATATAATTTTACGCGGCCGGATTATTCGGCGGATACGGCGCCTTTAAACCTGCGCGACGGGTGATAGGCGAGCAGAGCTATAAATATCAGTACCGCCGTAAGCGACAGGCTTATCGGGTACGCATACATAATGGTTTTGAAGGTAGGCGACGACGGGAAAACGACGTATATCCAAAATACTCTTGTGCCGCAAACGCCTATTGTTGTGAGGAGAGCCGGTACCAAGGATATGCCGAAGCCGCGAAGATACCCCGACATAATTTCGTAAAGCATTGAAAACGTGTATGCCGAGAAAATCAGTAAAAGTCTGGTGTAGCCGAGCTCTATTACCTGTGGGTCGCTTGTGAATATCGAGAGCAGGAATCGTCCAGAGAAAAGAACAAGCCCTATTGTGACGGCTGTTGCGATTGTGTCCTCCGCAATCGACAGAAGCAGGGTCTTCTTGCAGCGGTCGAGCTTGCCGGCGCCGTAGTTTTGACCTACAAAGGTCGTGCACGCCTGACTGAACGAGTTAAAGACATCGTAAGCTATTACCTCTATATTAAATGCCGCGCTCGACGCCGCTATAACTATTGTTCCGAGGCTGTTGATAGCCGCCTGAATTATTATGTTTGAAATGGCAAAAACAGCACTCTGTAAGCCTGCCGGCAGACCGATTTCCAAAATCTGACCGAGTACTCTTTTGTCTATGCGCAGCTCCCTGAGCGACAGCTTTATGTACTTGTCGGACTTCATTAAAACAATAAACAGCACAATCGAGCTGATTGCGTTGGATATAACGGTGGCAATGGCAACTCCGTTTACGGTCATTTTAAGAACTATTACAAAGAATAAATTCAAAAGCACGTTGAGGCATCCGGAGAGCGCAAGCACTATAAGCGGCGTTTTTGTATCGCCCACGCTTCTGAAAACGGCCGACAGGAAGTTGTACAACAGTATTACGGGCAAGCCGAGCAGATATATGCGAAGATACAGAACGGCATACGGCAGTACATCCTCCGGAATGCTCATAGCCGATAAAATTTGCACGGCAAAAATTTCACCGGGTATCATTACAATAAAACCGCCGATTATTGCGGTGAGCACCGAGGTGTGAACCGCACGCTGTACGGTTTCTCTGTCGTCCCTGCCTATTGCGTTCGCTATTATTACATTTGTACCGAGGGCTATACCTATAAACAGGTTGAGTATCAGCCCGATTACCGGGCTGTTCGCTCCGACGGCGGCAACCGAGGCCGTTTTGGCTGCGCCCGTGAAGTTTCCGACTACGGCTATATCCGAGGCGTTGAAAAGCTGCTCAAGTATTGCTGTTGCGGCCACGGGCAGCGCAAATCGCGGAAGCTTGTTCCATATAGGGCCGTTTATCATATCCATTTTGTTACTGTTTTTTAACTTCGTCTTTTTCGGCATAATTATCCTTTTTGCATTTACGTATTTTTTTATTTCGGTATTGTTTTTTTAGCTGTGTCGCCTTGTAGGACGCAACACAATTATAGCACCAAAAAAATTAACATCAATATACAGATATGATAAATTTGAGCACCGCATCGTGCAAAGTAGTGTAAAAATCGCAAAGCACCGCTGCATTATGCGTTGAAGTAACCGAACTTACTCTTGGTCGGTTAAACCTATAAAATAATCGGCGGAAACATTATAAAATTGACAGAGCTTGATTAAATCCTCGATTTTCAATTCCGCTCTTCCGGTTTCGATATGGTTGTAGCCCTGTTGGGATTTGTTGATGATTTCACCTACTTGTTTTTGTGTTAAATCTCTGTCTTCCCTAATGTTTCTCATCCTTGTTCTGTAATCCATTTCCACAAAACCTCCATTGTAATTTGTGAAAATGTTAGCATACTCAAAAGCTGAGTATTGACATATACTCAATAATTGAGTATTATCATAAATGAAGTATTTTATTATTGAGAAGGAGTTGTAAATAAATGGAAAAACAGAAAACGTCATCAAAACGTAAAGCGGCAATCAAAGTGATTGTGGCGGTATTGCTGGTAGCTATAATGACCGGCATATCGTTCGCAGTCGCAAATTTTGTGCACAACAGAAAAAGCGTGCAGGCATCAAGCGTTAAAAACGGCTTGTCCGCATACGAGCTTGCGGTGCAGCAGGGATATGCGGGAAGTCTTGATGATTGGCTTGTTTCTCTCCAGGGTAAATCGGCATATCAGATTGCCGTCGATAACGGATATTCGGGCAGTGAAAAGGATTGGAGCAAAACCCTTACCGCAATGTCGAAAAAAGACAAATCCGATATCAGCTCCGCAGCATTTTCGGAAAAAGGCGACCTTGTAATTACGCTTTCCGACGGAACAAAAATCAATGTCGGTAAGGCGGTCGGTGCAAGCGGCAAAGACGGAAAAGACGGTAAGGACGGCATAGGAATAAAATCGGCAAAAATCAATGATAAGGGCGAGCTTGTCATTTCCTATTCCGACGGCAACAGCGTAAATCTTGACAAGGTTGTCGGTGAAACAGTAAACAACGGAGTCGGTATTGCTTCTTCGATTATAAATGAAAAAGGCGAACTGGTGTTGACTTATACAAACGGCGAAACTGCCAACCTCGGCGGAGTAGTCGGCAAAGACGGTCGTGACGGCAAAAACGGTGCTGACGGAAAAGATGGCAGAGACGGTACCGACGGTACGAGCGGAACGGACGGTATAAGCATTTCCGCAGCGGTTATAAATGAGTCGGGTGAGCTTGTTATTTCATATTCGGACGGAGCGACGGCAAACCTCGGTAAAATAGTAGGTTCCGACGGTATAAACGGTGTGAACGGCACAAACGGTAAAGACGGCATAAGCGTTTCTTCCGCCGAAATCAATTCGGAGGGTGAGCTTGTGCTTTCGTTCTCTAACGGTCAGCGCGCCAATGTAGGAGCGGTTGTCGGCGCAAAAGGCGACAAAGGCGATAAAGGCGAGCAAGGCTTGCAGGGAGCTCAAGGCGAAAAAGGCGACCAAGGCGAAAACGGTCTTAACGGTTCGGACGGTATAGGAGTTAAAAAGTCCGAAATTAACAGCGCAGGTGAGCTTGTAATCACATATACAAACGACCTTACCGAAAACCTCGGCCCCGTTGTCGGTGCAAAAGGTGACAAGGGAGACAAAGGCGACCAAGGCGTACAGGGTGAAAAAGGCGAAAAAGGTGAAAGAGGCGTTCAAGGCGAAAAGGGTGACGCGGGCCTTGGCGGTGCTGACGGCAAAGACGGAAAAGACGGCACCGGTATAAATAATATTGAAATTTCAAACGACGGAAATCTTTTGATTACCCTTACGAACGGAACGTCACTTAATCTCGGAAACATAAAGGGCGAAAAAGGTGACAAGGGCGACCAAGGCATTCAGGGCGAAAAGGGTGACAAGGGCGACGCAGGCCTTGGCGGTGCAGACGGTAAAGACGGCACAAACGGCACCGACGGCATAGGCGTTGCAAGCACCGAAATAAATGCTCTCGGCGAGCTTGTTATAACATACAGCAACGGAACCACGGTAAATCTCGGCAGAGTGGTAGGCAATGACGGCGCAAAGGGAGACCAAGGCATTCAGGGCGAAAAAGGTGACAAGGGTGACCAAGGCATTCAGGGCGAAAAAGGCGAAAAGGGCGAAAAAGGTGACAAGGGTGACCAAGGCATTCAGGGCGAAAAAGGCGAAAAGGGCGAAAAAGGAGACAAGGGTGACCAAGGCGTCCAAGGTGAAAAAGGCGATGCAGGTATCAACGGCACGAACGGCACCGACGGCGTAGGCGTTGCAAGCAGCGAAATAAATGCTCTCGGCGAGCTTGTTATAAAGTACAGCAACGGAACCACGGTAAATCTCGGCAAGGTAGTCGGCAACGACGGCGCACAGGGAGCTCAAGGCGAAAAAGGCGAAAAAGGTGACAAGGGTGACCAAGGCATTCAAGGCGAAAAGGGTGACAAGGGCGACCAAGGCGTCCAAGGTGAAAAAGGTGACAAGGGCGACCAAGGCATACAGGGTGAAAAAGGTGAAAAGGGCGATAAGGGCGACGCAGGTATCAACGGTACTGACGGTATCAACGGTACAAACGGAGCTGACGGTGTAGGCATTACAGATGTTACAATAAATGCCGATAACGAGCTTGTGCTTTCGTTCTCAAACGGCAACGTTATAAACCTCGGCAATATCAAAGGTTCAAAGGGCGACAAGGGAGATAAAGGCGACAGCGGACTTAACGGAAAAGACGGCGTGGGCATACAAAATGTCGATGTGTCGGCTGACGGCGCATTGACCGTAACGCTTACAAACGACACGGTTCTTAACCTCGGCAACATCAAGGGTGCCGACGGCTTAGGCATAACCAAGGCGGAAATCAATACCTCCGGCGAGCTTGTTTTGACCTATTCAAACGGCGACGTCAAAAATCTCGGCAAGGTTACCGGTGAGAACGGTAAGGACGGTGCGAACGGCGCCGACGGACTCGGTATTAAGTCGCTCACACTCTCCCCGGACGGCGAGCTTGTGGTTACAATGTCCGATAATTCCATATCCAACCTCGGCAATATCAAGGGCGAAAAAGGCGACAAGGGCGAGCAGGGTCAGCAGGGACTTCAGGGCATCAAAGGCGCCGACGGACGAGGAATCGCAAAAACCGAGCTTGTTAACGGCGAATTGGTAATAACCTATACCGACGGAACAAGTGATAATTTGGGAAGCGTAAGCGGAACGGGAGAAGCCGACAGTACATTTATTATAAGGAATATGTTAAAATTTGACACCTTAGAAGACGGAACTCTTCAGGTATCATTACAAGATGGTTGGAAGGATATTGTTAGTTATATTACAATACCTTCAACATTTGAAGGGAAAACGGTCACAACAATAGCAAAAAGTGGCTTTAGCGGTGCAAAATCTTTAACAGAAGTATATTTGCCTAAAACAATAACTACTATTGAGAGTTACGCATTTGCACAATGTTCTTCATTAACAAAAATAAACATTCCTAATGGCATAGGTGAGATAAAAGAACGTGCGTTTGTTGATTGCTCAAGCTTAAATAGTATAACTATTCCTTCTACTGTAACGAAAATTGGTCCGATGGCTTTTGCGGGAACGGGTTTAACGGAAGCCGTGTTCGAAAATCCGTCAAATTGGAAGTATTATTATTTGAGTGATGACTGGGCATACGCAGACAACAAAAAGTATAAAGAAACAGAATTAACCAACGATCAAATGTCAAATAAAAAAACTGCAGCCGAGCTGTTATTAAGTGAAGAAACGTATCAAGTCGGCGCTGTGTCGTACCAAGGTAAGTCATATGCGGTCTATCGTTGGCGCACCTATGAACGTGTCGGTTGAAACAGTCATTCTATAATTTAAATAAAGCAGTAGCAAAAGGAGCGAAACAAATGAGAATTGAGTTCGATGAAGCTAATAAAATACTAAGAAGTAATAACGGCAAGCCCTGTAAACAGCATGATTGGGTCGAAGAAGTGCATAACGGTTCAAAAACAGGGGACTATCGTTGTAAAAACTGTGGGGCAACAATATACGAACAAGAATATAAACAGCAAAAATAAACGGAGATATTATATGGACTTAAAGTATAAGATATTTCAAGAGCTGTAGGATAAACAAAATACGAAAATAGTATTTGGTGCTTCCAAGAATGGCACAATTTTAAGAACAATTTGAATTTATCAGAAAGTTCACACTTTGAAAGTGTAATGAAAGAATTATACGAAAGCGGATATTTTACACAAGAATAACAAAATGATGGTGTGTATCTTTTTCGCTTGACAAAATTCGGTAGTGAAAAAATATATCAAAATTAAGGTAAGTGTTAGGCTTACAAATAAACACAAAAGCCACTGCATTACAGTGGCTTTTGTGCGTTGTAAACAATATAACACCCATACTTTTTGCATAAATTTACCAAAGTTTTATTTACAGTAAGAAAAATCATTGACAAAATCATAAATAGGTTGTATTACCGTGATATACAGAAGAATTACAAATAATAATTGCAATTACTTTTGTAAAAATAATTTAATTAGGGGGATTATTAGTATGTGTTCATCAATAAATGAGGAAACAGTTAACGATGCATATTTGATTGTTAAAGGCAAGGGGGAAGAGATGAAAAAAGTCTCATACCGCACCAATCTTATAGAAGCATTTAAGGATGATAATGCCGTATATTCTGAAATACAGCACATTGACACAGATGCAAAAGGATTAAGGAAAATAGCCGGCATTGCAGAAAGTCACGACTATAAGATTTATCATCTTACACAGTTGTAATTTGTAAATTTATTTTATACATAACAACCCCGCTGCGCAGCATCTACGGAGCGGAGTTGTTTTTATCTGTATGGTGTGAGATTTTTTTGCCGTGAAATTCGGCTTTTGCACATTAAACCGTTAAATTTATCGGCGATTTTATGTATTAAATCGTTGAAATATTTTAATTTGTGTGATAAAATAGCTTTTATCGGAATCGCATACGGCGATACGGGAATGAGAGCTGCCGAAGCATCTCGGCGGCTCGTTTTATTTTTGCTTTTAAGAGGAGTGCTGAAATGACGTCATCAACTGTATGCATTTTGGCGACGATATTTGTTTATCTCGTCGGAATGCTCGTAATCGGATTTCACTATGCCAAAAAGAACGAGTCCTCAACCGACTTTTATCTCGGCGGCAGAAAACTCGGCCCTCTCGTCACGGCAATGAGCGCCGAGGCGAGCGATATGTCAAGCTATTTGCTTATGGGCTTGCCGGGTCTTGCGTATCTGTCGGGTGTTGCCGACGTCGGCTGGACCGCCATAGGACTTGCCGTAGGTACATATCTCAACTGGCTTTTAACTGCCGGCAGACTTCGCAGATATACCCATAAAACCGACTCTTTCACCCTGCCGCAGTTCTTTTCGCACCGTTTCCGCGATAAGAAAAACATATTATCGTGTATGGCGGCTTTGATTATAATAATATTTTTCATTCCCTATACGGCGTCGGGCTTTGCCGCCTGCGGAAAGCTGTTTTCGTCGCTGTTCGGTATGAATTATATGACCGCAATGCTGCTTTCGGCAATAGTAATAGTCGGCTACACGGCTGCGGGCGGATTTTTTGCTGCCTCTACCACCGACTTTGTTCAGAGCATTATTATGACCGTGGCTATTGTGTTTGTACTGATATATGCCACCGTGTCGGCAGGCGGCGTCTCGGCTGTTGCGGAAAACGCAAAACAGCTTCCCGGTTATCTTTCGTTCGTTTCGTCATATTCCGAAACTACGGGCGAGAGCGAGCCGTACAACCTTTTGCACATAATCACAACTCTTTCGTGGGGACTCGGTTATTTCGGTATGCCGCATATCCTTCTTCGCTTTATGGCGATCGAGGATGATAAAAAGCTTAAACTCTCAAGAAGAGTTGCGTCTGTTTGGGTCGTTATAGCAATGGCTATGGCTGTGCTTATAGGTTTAGTCGGCAGAGGCCTTTCAAGTACGGGTCTTATCGACAGCCTCCACGGAAATGATACGGAAACGGTTATAGTTCGCGTAGCCGGACTTCTTTCAACCCACGGTGTTTTCCCGGCACTTATGGCAGGTCTTATTTTGGCGGGAATTCTTGCAAGCACAATGTCCACGGCAGACTCACAGCTTTTGGCTGCCGCATCGAGCGTATCCGAGAACATATTGCGCGAGACCTTGGGACTTAAAATTTCGGAGAAGAAGAGCATGCTTGCCGCAAGAATTACGGTAGTTATAATAGCGATACTCGGCGTTGTTATAGCCAGAAATCCCGACAGTTCGGTATTCGGCATAGTTTCGTTCGCTTGGGCAGGCTTCGGTGCGGCGTTCGGACCGCTCGTTATATGTGCGCTCTTCTGGAAGCGCACAAATCTCCCGGGCGCAATCTCGGGCATGGCTGTCGGCGGAATAATGGTATTTGTTTGGAAATATCTTATAAAGCCGCTCGGCGGAGTTTTCGGAATATATGAGCTTTTGCCGGCGTTCCTTATGGGACTTATCACAATAATTGTTGTGAGCCTTTGCACCAAAGCTCCGAGCAAGGAAATAACCGATGAATTTGACGAGGTCAAAGCTATGGGTAAGGCGAAATAAGCGGTAGCTTTGTCAGGTTTTAATTTTGACTTTTTGGGGTGCCGGATTTTGTTCGGCACCCTGTTTTTATGATGCTGTTAATAATTTGTTTGCAATTTCAACAAGAAATAACATTCAAAATATACCGTTGTTTATTCTGTTCTACAAAAATAAATTTTGTCCTGTAAGATTATTGACAAATTATTCTAAAAAGACTATTGTATTAGCAATGTATCAGTCAAATGCAATGAGCAGGACATGACTATTCGTATCACCGCTTTCAGAAAGCCGTCGGCAGTGCGAGACGGCAGCAAGGCACGTTTGGCTCTCACCTGTTAGCAGCTTCGGTGAAAGATTTTCCAGTAGTCGAAGCCGGAAACCCACCGTTAACGGGGCGCGCCATCCATTATGGGCGGCGGTCGAGAGGCCGACAGTAAAATATCGGCAAGCAAAGTGGTATCGCGGAAGTAAATTTGCAACGGCGCAAATATACGTTTTGTAAGTTTAGCCTTCGTCTTTGCACGGGCTACCCGAAAGCGGGTATGCTGTGTGAGGACGAGGGCTTTTTGTTTTGCAAAAATGCATTCGGCTGAGAATCTTTTTTAAGAGAAGGGTTAGAAAAATGAACACACTTGTAATTGTGCTTATCGCGGCGGTTGTCCTTGTG
>ULUU01047526.1_pt1 | contig 30571 bp, 20 predicted proteins | sample 1958871 | NCBI WGS metagenome assembly ULUU01 (sample SAMEA4835770, study PRJEB28245) | human gut metagenome | biome: gut microbiome; material: fecal sample | place: Denmark | collected 2008 | reverse complement strand
AAGAAAGAAAGTAAGAAAGAAAGTAAGAAAGAAAGCAAGAAAGAAAAAAAGAAAGAAAAAAAGAAAGGAAAAAAAAGAAAGGAAGAAAATCATGAAAAGGCTAGAGGAGCAAAAGCAAATATTTTCATTATAGGAGAAAGCATTAAGTTTCTCAGCTTATTCCTATTTATCTGGCATAGCTTTTTTGAAGGTTGTTTTTAAATCATCAATCTTCAACCTCAATTAACCTTGAGCTAAAGCTGATTGTCACCTCATGCTCTCAAAGTCCAAGAGAACCGCTAAGAATAAACACCGTTAATGATTCATGTTGTATCCCATAGTAGCGATTACAGTTACGATATAGATGGCATCTAAGATATAGGATTCTTTTACAATTCTAATTCTAGGAGCAGCGTTACCGTTTTCTATATCTGTAACGCCTAGAGCATTGAGCTTTTCATCATCAACTTCTTTAAGATCATCAAGTTGACCGAATAACTCTGAAGTTTCAGCATTGATTAACTTGTCTTCAGTAAGATCAAGTTCTGATTTGAACTGACCGGTTTTGCTTTTAGAACTGATGTAACTGTTACCCATATTGGCAAAGATTTTTAGCTCTTGCTCAGACATGGCATAGTACTCATTTATGCCTTCATTTTTTAGGTAGGCAGCACCAAAGGTCTTGATATCATGAACGATGCTGTTTTCTGACAGCTTATCATCCTGAAGTAAAAGTACTACGTCTTTTACTGTTCTATAAGGCTGAGACTTTAATGGAAAATCTACAGAGTAGTGAGCAATTAAGATCTTGTTGCCAGAGCTTACCTGTGTGGCTTCATAGAGCTTTCTTGAAACATAGTAGTCGTAGCTGCGCTTTTCTTCATTTGGATTTAACATCCTTGATAAAACTGATTTTACAGTTGAAAGATCATTAGTTACATAACGATTAACCTCAGTTACATCACCAAGATCTTCACAAAAGCTAGAACATCCTGTAAGGAAAGTTGTTGTACACAAAAGTGCTATAAGACTTAATAAAAGTTTGAATACTTTCAAGAAGTACCTCATCATTTTAGAAAATGAACCAGCACCTGATTGGTGTTTGTAGTTTATGGTGCAGGTAATTTATATCTTATTATACGGTGCTTTTTTTATTGTAATGCTAAAGTTGCACCTTACATAACATAGCTTATTTCTTTAGACATAGCTCTGATTTACAAAGGATGATCTTTATAAATAAAGAATAGCATTTGTAACATCTATGAAGAAGAAATCCTCTCCTAATCTTCTAAACCATGGAGGCAGAATTTCTCCTTTATCCCAATCAACGTACTCATAGTAGTCAGTGGTCTTTTCAACCTTTGGTACGATATTGTCTGTGTTTTTGCCAAATGAAAGCTTGGTCTTTTTAAAATCATCTCTATCAACAAGCTTTAAGCTTGGAGCTTCATAAACAACTTTGATTAACTGATCTGAGATGATCTGTATTTCATCTTTATCTTTTTTAGAGTCAGCTTTTACGCTGTCTAAGACTACAGACTGGAAATATACCTTACTCCAGTCATAGTTGATGGTGTCTTTTAACTCGTGATCTGTTAATTCATGATAGTACTCGGTTGATTTACTAAAGACGACATCCTGAATAGCATATGAGGCACCAGTGTAATCAACACTTTCAACTATATTGTCAGCCTTTAGATTGTCATTTTTTAAGGTGATGATAATGTTCTTAGTGGTCTTGCATACAGCGTTTGGCTTGTATCTTAAGCCTGGATATCTTGCCCAGTACTGCACCACTAAAACTCTTTTATTATCCTTTTTTAAATTACCGGTATAGAGAACAGTATTTAGCAAATAATCAGAGCTTGCTGTACTTGGAGCTAAGTGAGTGAAGAGTTCACCTAAGGTGGTTTTACCGTTTTCAACATACTTTGTAAGCTCAGTTACATCACCAATCTTTTCATAAGGAGTAGGTGGCTGAGAGTTATCGGTGATGGAGCTGCAGGCTGTGAGCACTGAGGTTGTAAATAAAAGGCAGGTAAATGCCATAAGAGTTTTTAAGATACAGGAGATGTTTTTCATGGTGTGACCTAAAGTTAATAAGTTATAAGTGATTATACAGAACTTTAATAGAGCCATAGAAATTGGAGTTACAGATAGGTGATCTTGTCTTAAAGTTAAGAATAAATCAGTTTTGTAACGATAAAAACAGGGAGACTTTAGGATAAAAGAAAGGCTCAGCTTTCGCTGAACCTTAATGAGTAAGAAAAATGATAATGTATATAAAGGAACTTTTACCTCAAGATTTACATCTTGTGGCCCATCTCGTAAGCTTCTTCATGAACGTCGGTTACAGCACGACCTGATGGATCGTTCATCTTTGCAAACTTTGCATCCCACGCAATAGCAGTAGGAGTAGAGCATGCTACAGACTTACCATATGGAACAGTCTTTACAGCTGATGGTAACTTGAACAGATCTTCAAAGATTTCTCTGTATAAGTAAGCTTCCTTTGTTAAAGGAGTGTTTACAGGGAATCTTACCTCACGCTCAGCAAACTTTCTGTCTGAAACTTTTTCTTCAGCATAGTCACGCAGAGCATCAATCCATGAGTAACCTACACCATCAGAGAACTGCTCTTTCTGACGCCATAGAACTTCCTCTGGTAACATACCGTCAAAAGCCTCTCTTAGAGCCTTCTTTTCGATAACCTTACCAGGGCACATCTTAGCTTCAGGATTGAAGTGCATTGCGATGTCTAAGAATTTCTTATCTAGGAATGGAACACGACCTTCAACACCCCATGCCATTAGAGACTTATTTGCTCTTAGGCAGTCATATAAGTGCAACTGATCTAACTTTCTTACTAACTCTTCGTGCATCTCTTTAGCATTTGGAGCTTTGTGGAAGTATAGGTAACCGCCGAAGATCTCATCAGAACCTTCGCCTGATAAAACCATCTTAATGCCCATAGCTTTGATGTAACGTGCCATTAAGTACATAGGAGTTGAAGCTCTGATAGTAGTTACATCATAGGTCTCAATGTGATAGATAACATCGCGAAGAGCATCCAAGCCTTCCTGAATTGTATAGTGAATTTCGTGATGAACTGTACCTAAGTAATCAGCTACTACACGAGCTTTCTTAAGATCTGGTGCACCTTCAAGACCGATTGCAAAAGAGTGTAATCTTGGGAACCATGCCTGTGACTTGCCGTCATCCTCAACTCTCTTTTCTGAGTAGAACTTGGCAATAGCTGAAATTACAGATGAATCAAGACCGCCTGAGAGTAATACACCGTAAGGCACATCACACATCAACTGACGACGAACTGCATCCATCAGACCATCTTTTAAACTCTTTACATCAGCAGGATCGTTCTTAACATTGTCATACTCGAACCAGTCACGCTTGTAGTACTGCTTAAACTCATAGTCACCGTCTTTAGTGTATAAGTAATGACGTGGAGGGAATTCTTTTACTGAGTCACAAACGTTAACTAAAGCTTTCATTTCTGAGGCTACATAAAAACGACCTTCTCTGTCAGTGCCAACATACATAGGGTTAATCCCCATATGATCACGGGCTGCAAAGATAGTGTTGTCTTTAGCGTCATAGATAACGAAAGCAAAGTCACCTACTAATCTGTCTACAAAGTTTTTACCAGTACGCTTGAATTCTTCATATAGAGGAATGATTACCTCACAATCTGAACCTGTCTTGAACTTGTAATCAACTGTAAGTTCTTTCTTCAGATCTTTGTGATTGTAGATTTCGCCATTAACAGCCAAAACAATAGACTTGTCTTCATTATATAGAGGCTGAGCACCATTCTGAGGATCAACAATTGACAGACGCTCATGAACAATAATTGCATGATCGCCCTGATAAATACCTTCCCAATCAGGACCGCGGTGCAACTGCAGTCTTGAGTTCTCAAGTGCAGTCTGACGAAGAGCTTCAGGATGCTCTTTAATATCAAAAATACCGAAAATTGAACACATAAATAACAGCTCCTTTGATGCTGTATCTTAGTTAAAAATCTAGGTGGCAGGCATTGGTTATGCCTTAAGCCATGTCGTTGATGTTACCACAAAGAAACAACCTTAAAGCCCTATCTCACATTAATGGTGCGTGATATTTAGTAAAACCAAAGAATATTTACCGCACTTAAGATTAGATTTATAAAAAGTATTTATAAATCAATTAAATAAACCATGGTGCATGTATGCACTAAAATGGACATGTATTTTTAATGAAGATATATAGTGTTTATAAAAAGAGAGTTTTTTATGAGTTGTAAAAGCTATGATCCTGATCAAATTAACTTTTTGTATTTCTAAAAACAGTTATTTTTTAGAAAATTGAGTTTATATGAAAAACATTTGCATGAACAAGCGAGTAAATATCGTCATTAAGCCTATATTTAAAGCCCTTTCTAGATTAAAATATACAAAGAAATAAAAATCGAAAATTTATAAAACAATAAAAGACTTAATCAAACCAAGAGGTTTAAGTACCATAAAAAGGGTACTTTAAGAGCCGTTTACATTTATGGCTTAATAAACCTATAAACCTATATCAGAGCAGTTCATTGGAGGATACATGCCAGAATTTGACATGAACTATGCCTTTCTCATAGTTGGTATTCTTTTAACTTTCGCTATTCTGGCTTCAAAATTATCGTCCTTCTTTGGTACCCCGTTACTGTTACTGTTCTTGTCAATTGGTATGTTAACAGGTGAAGACGGTATTATCCTGCACCTGCACTATACTGATTACTCCTCAGCTTTCTTTATTGCAAACTTAATGCTTGCGGTGATCCTGCTAGACGGTGGTTTGCGTACCAGTTTTTCTATGATGAAAAATGTCGCAGCTGAATCTGCTGTTTTAGCAACCGTAGGTGTTATCCTAACCTCCGGTATCACAGGTTTAATTGCTTATTTATTACTTGATATCTCTTTAATTCAGGCATTACTTTTAGGCTGTATCGTAGGTTCTACTGACGCTGCTGCAGTGTTTTCTTTATTAGGTAAAGATAAGAACATTTCTTTAAAGTCAAATGTATCTAATACTCTGCAGATTGAGTCAGCAACTAACGATCCTATGGCAATTTTGTTGACTACCACCATGATTGCCTTTGCTTCTCAAAAGGCCACTTCATTTACTGATGCTCTTATCTTCTTTGTGCAGCAGTTTGGTTTTGGTATTGTCATGGGCGTCTTCATTGGCTTTATCGCTCGTATTATTGTCTCAACCTTATCCTTAGGTGTAGGTCTTTACAGTATTCTCGTTATTGGTTTAGGTTTAATTGGTTTTGCTATTACCTCATACCTGGGAGGCTCAGGCTTCTTGGCTATCTTTATAATTGGTATGTGTGTAGGCAATCAGAAGACCAGACAGGTAAGTTACATCCTGCCTGTATCTGAAGGCTTTACCTGGTTATCACAGATCACTCTGTTCTTAATGTTAGGTCTTTTAGTTACACCTCATGAGATGGTGAAATTCTGGTTCCCTGGTGTAGTAATTGCTGTGGTGATTACTTTAATTGCAAGACCTCTAACTGTCTTCTTATGCATAAAGCCATTTTTTAAGTCTTATAACAAAAGAGACATTATCTTTATGAGCTGGGTGGGATTAAGAGGTTCTGTGCCTATTGTACTTGCTATCTATCCAGTATTTGAGCATCTTGATAACCCTCAGCTGTACTTTAATGTAGCTTTCGTGGTAGTAATTGTATCTTTACTCTTCCAAGGCTCTTTAATTTTACCTTTAGCTAAACTTTTAAAGGTTTATGCTCCATCGATGCTGACACCTATTACCAAATCAGATGTAGGTATCATGCTTTCTAATGACTATGAGTTATTAAACTATCGCATTAAAGAGCCTTCATTTAATGACAGAACCTTACGTTCAATTACCTTTCCAAAGGGCACTACTGTAGCTGCTATCTTTAGAGACGGTAAAATGATCAAGTGTCATGGTGATACTGTAATTAAAACAGGTGACATCATTTCCATGATTGGTACTGATGCTGATGAGACTTTATTAAATGCACTGTTCTCTCATGAGAGCAGAATTAAGAGCCATCCTCTGTATCATGGCGATAAGATTTATGCCGCCTCAACCCCAATGGTTGATTTAGCTAAACAGTTTGATTTTGAGTTAACCTCATTTGAGAAAACTCTAACTTTAGGTGATTTGATGTCTTATCATATCGGTGGTTATCCAAAAGCAGGCGATATGGTAAACCTCATTAAAGTTACTTTAGTGGTAGTTGATCTTGAAGGGGATAAAATACGCAGAGCAGGTCTGTATTTAGCCTCCGAGAGAGCTGCTGAATTTGAACGCTTAAGAAAGGCAAAATTAAACTTACACAAGAGTGAGCAGGAGGACTTGCGTCGTCGCAGAAAATTAGCGCAGGCTCAACTCTTTGACAGCATTAACGATGACAGTGAATATTGTTAGCTTTTACTTTAAAAGCTAAGCTTACAGCACACAGTTAACACACAATTTTTATGATAAAGGCAAGGCAACTTGCCTTTTAAATTAGATAAAACCTAAATGAATAATAACTTAGATAAAAACTTAGATCCAAAACTTGAAAAGTTTATAGGAAACGTCAAAGCTGAATTTGATAATTTAACTTATAAACATCGTCTTAACCTGTCAAGAGAGCTTAAAAAGCTCTCTTTGAGTTATATAAACCCTAAAGACAAACAGGGTAAAAGTGAGGATAATTCTGTAAGCAATGCTGATAAGCTTTTAGACTTGCAGTTAAAGATCTCTGAGGATTTAGAAAAGTACAAAGCCTTTTTTGAAAACAGAAAGCAAAGCCTTCCTAAAATCACTTATGATGAAGCTTTACCTGTAGCTCAAAAGCATGATGAGATCATTGAAGCTATTAAAAATAACCAGGTCCTTATCATCGCAGGTGAGACAGGCTCTGGTAAGACTACCCAAATTCCTAAGATGTGTTTAGAAGCAGGTTTAGGTCTTCATGGTCTAATCGGTCATACTCAGCCACGACGTCTGGCAGCCCGTGCCGTATCTAACCGTATTGCTCAGGAGTTAGGTGAAGAGTTAGGTCACAGCGTAGGTTATAAAGTAAGATTTACTGATGTAACCTCAGAGAACTGTTATATAAAGTTGATGACTGACGGTATCTTACTGTCAGAGACAGCCTCAGACAGATTACTTTTAAACTATGACTGCATCATCATCGATGAGGCTCATGAAAGATCACTTAATATCGATTTCTTATTAGGTTATTTAAAACAGTTACTTAATAAGCGCAAAGATTTAAAGCTCATAATTACCTCAGCTACCATTAACACCGAGCGCTTTTCAAAGCACTTTAACAATGCTCCTGTAATTGAAGTATCAGGTCGTACTTATCCTGTGGAAGTTGAATATATGCCTTTAGGATTGCAGGATGGTGATGAGGATGATCCTGAGTGTGAGGTAGAAGAGCTCGATTTACGCAACGGCATTCTAAAGGCTTTAAAGTTCCTGTTTAAAGAGCATGGAAGAGCTGATACCTTAGTCTTTTTACCAGGTGAGCGCGAAATTATGGATATTGCAGCTTTCTTAAAGAAAGCTCATCTTCCAAATACAGAGATCTTGCCTTTATATGCAAGATTAGCTACAGCAGAGCAGAACAAGATCTTCTCACCACACTCAACTGTACGTGTAGTTTTATGTACAAACGTAGCTGAAACCTCACTTACTGTTCCTGGTATTAAATATGTTATTGATCCTGGTACAGCTAGAATCAGCCGTTACTCTCCACGTACTAAGGTGCAAAGATTACCTGTAGAAAAGATTTCTAAGGCAAGTGCCAACCAGAGAAAAGGCCGTTGCGGTCGTGTCAGTGAAGGTGTCTGCGTAAGACTGTATTCAGAGGAGGACTTCTTATCCCGCACAGAATTTACAGATCCTGAAATTCTAAGAACTAATTTAGCTGCTGTAATCTTACAGATGGTAGCTTTGCATCTTGGTAATATCACTAAATTCCCATTTATTGATCCTCCTCAGATGCGTCAGGTAACTGATGGTATCAGACTCTTAGAAGAAGTAGGAGCCATCAATGACGCTAAAGGTAAGGGCACAGATGAGATTGAGCTTACTAAGATTGGCGTGGCTTTATCTAAGATCCCTGCAGATCCAAGATTGTCTAGAATGCTCGTACAGGCAGATAAAGAAGGTGCTTTAAGTGAGGTTTTAGTAATCGTCTCAGCTTTAGCTGTAATGGATCCTCGAGAGAGGCCATTAGATAAGCAGGAGCAGAGCAGACAGGCTCATCACCGTTTTGATGATGAAAAGTCTGATTTTCTCTCATATTTGAACTTATATAAATATATTTGCCAACTGCAGACTAAGATGAGTAATTCAGCACTTCGCAAACGTCTAAAGGCTGAATATATCTCCTATCTAAGAGTACGTGAGTGGTTTGATTTATTACGTCAGTTAAGGGCATCCTGCCAGAGCCTAAAGTATCGCTCTAATGAGGTTCCTTCTACTTATGAAGCAATTCATAGAGCCATACTTTCAGGTCTGCTCTCACAGATTGGCCATTATGAGGATAATGACAAGGGCATGTATTTAGGTGCTCGAGGTGTGAAATTTGTAATTCACCCATCATCTGTTTTATGTAAAAAGAAGCCTAAGTGGATATGCTCAGCTGAATTAAATGAAACTAGCCGTCTGTTTGCTAAAACTGTAGCTTCAATTGATCCTCTGTGGGTTGAGACTATCGGAGCTCACTTAATTAAAAAGAGCTATGCTGAACCTCACTGGTCTAAAAAGCAGGGCGCGGTAATTGCTTCAATGACCATTTCTTTATATGGATTGCCTATAGTTCAGGGACGCAAGGTTCAATACAGTCAGATTGATAAAAAACTCTGCCGTGAACTCTTTATCCGTGATGGACTGGTCGCAGGTGACGTTGAGTTAAAGTATGACTTCTTCCGTCATAATCTTGAGCTTGTAGATGAAGTGGTACATGTTGAGGATAAGTTAAGACGCCGTGACCTCTTAGTAGACTCCACAGTACTAGAAGAGTTTTATGCTAAAAAGTTACCAGAGGATATTGTAACAGTCCGCCACTTTGAAAAATGGTGGAAAGAGAAAGTAAAACAGGATCCTCATTATCTGGATTTCTCATTAGAGTTAGTTACCAAAGATAACTTTAATAAAATTCAGGAGCAGGATTTCCCTGAGTTCTGGATACAGGACAAGTTTAAATTAAAGTTAAGCTATGTCTTTGATCCTACCTCAAAGGATGATGGTGTAACTGTCCATATCCCATTAGCAGTATTGAACAGGGTAAATTCTAAAGAGTTTCTATATCAAATCCCTGGCCTAAGATTAGACTTTTTAACCTCTTTAATTAAGTCATTACCTAAGAGATTAAGAAAGAACTTAATCCCTGCTCCAAATTATGCCGAAGCTTTAGCTGAAGCTTTAGGAGACCCTTGCAGTGACGATCTGTATCAGAAGTCAGCTAAAGAGTTAACCCGTATGGGCGGTGAGTTAGTTACAGCTGATGACTTTGATAAGACTTTAATTGATAAACACCTCTTTATGATCTTTGCAATTGAAGATGAAAAGGGCAAAGTAATTAAGAAAGGTCGTAACTTTGAATCTTTATCTCAATCACTGCAGGGTGAAGTTCAGGATGTTCTAAAGAAAGTAGTTAAAACTCATAAAGAGAGTGCTCCAAGTTCTACCTGGACCTTTGGTACGATTAAGTCTGAGCAGGTAACTAAGCAGGGCTCTATTGAAATTACTGCCTATCCTGCTTTAACCGACAAAGGTAATGGTGTAGCTCTAGAGCTTTATGACAGTAAGTTTAAACAGGAAAAAGCCATGTGGCAGGGACAGAGAAAGTTATTGTCTCTATCAATTAAACAGCCTACAGCTTATCTTGAGCAACACTTACCAAATAAGTCAAAGCTCTCTATGTACTATCAGCCTTTAGGCTCTGTAAAGGAGTTAATTTCTGACTTAGTTTTAGGCTCAATTGATCTAATCATGCAGGAAAATCATGCTCCTTGCTATGATGAGACGAGCTTTAATAACTTAGCGCAAAAGGTAAGAGCTGATTTAAATGATAAGGCTCTGTATCTATGCTCTTTTGTAGACAAGATTTTATTTAAAGTCCATGAAATCAGACGTCTTTTAAAAGGACAGATAAATCTCTCTGTAGCTTACAGCTATAAAGATATTGCCTCACAATTAGACTCTTTAGTTTATAAAGGCTTTGTAAGCTCAACCAAACTTGAGCACTTAATGCAGATGCCACGTTATCTTGAGGCGATTATTTATAGAATCGATAAACTCTCTCGTGATGTAAATCGTGATCTTATGTATACACGTAAGATTGAAGAGGTAAACGAGCTTTATAAAAACACTCTTTCAAGATACAAGTATCAGGTAGTACCTGATGCTCTTATCGAGGTTAAGTGGTTAATTGAAGAACTGCGTGTATCTTATTTTGCCCAGCAGTTAGGTGTGAAGATCTCTGTCTCTGACAAGAGAATAGCTAATGAGTTAAAGAAGATCTTAGAGGATTATCCTGATCACAACTAAGGTATCAAACACTATAGGTAAAGAGAGCGAAAGAAGCAAAGGGCTTTCTGACAAATGTAATATGCTTACCAATCCTAATCGTGTAAATGAAGAGGGCAAATCATCAATTGGTAAAAGAGAGCATCATCAGCTCTTAAGACAAAACTTAAGAACTATCGACAACATTAACAACCTGTTATTGTCACTGCCAAGATAGTATTTGTATATTATAATTGACTAAAACTCAGGTCAGATTAAGTAAAGTAAGATAGTAGGACAGAGGCAAAAGATTATGAACGTAGTTAAAGATATGGCTTTAAAAGCAACTCGTTTTGCTAAGAAAAAAAATAAGTTAGCGCTATTATCTTTAGCTCTTTTATCTTTAGCCTCATGTACAAGTGATCCTAAAGTTCTAGAGCAGGAAGCAAAACTAGCTCAATCACAAACTGCTGTTGAGTTTACCAAGACACTAGAGCAAAGAATGTTTTTCTACAATTTAGAAAAACTCGAAGACACTGATGACTCTCACGTTCATATCTACAGAACCCGTGGCATCTATGATGTCTCATACAACTACCTTGAATCAAAATACAGAAAGTTCTGTAACTTAAAAGGAGGTGAACTTCACTATCAGTTCTGTGTTGATGAGAAAGTAAACAAGCCAATCTTTTTCGTAGCATTTACAAATCACAGAGCTAAAACCGATGGCTTTGAAGTAAACTCTGAGATGACCTATCTTACCGATACTGCTATATTAGGCGAGAGAAACTACTTTTATGAAACACATGTCTATGAACCTTCAAAAGGTGTAGCTGTGGATGATAAAAAGTGGCTTGAGTTTGTTAAAACAAAAGGTTTTAAATTCTAAATCGAGCTACTCTCTTTGATTTTCTTACTATAATAACTAAAACGTTATCATTTTGTCCTAAGGAAAAATAAATAAGTCTTTTTCAGTGCAAATCTCATTTTTTATCAAATAATTAAACGTACAGTCACGAAATTTGTACTAAGATACTGTTATGATAGTTTGCACAATAAATTTAATAAAAAATGAGAACTGACCATGTTTTTGATCTTATTCTTTTTACTAGTTTTATCACTAGTTTTAACTCACCTTAATTACAGAATTTCTATGTTTATCTTTCCAGATGGTGTCTTTGTAACCCGTCTACAGGGATTCTTAGGTTGGTACGGCTGGTTAAACCTGTTTGTATCATTACCTTTCTTATGGGATGGCGACTTTAAACAGGGATTATATCCTTTTGTTTTAGGCGCTATACCTCTTTTAATCTCTATTTACTTGGTATTTAAAGATAACGATAACCGTAAGGTTGTCTTTAAAAGAAGTGCTAGGGTATATCTCAATTCAGATGTAAAACTCATTGAACCAGGTGATGATACCTACGGTTTTTTACATAATTACAGAAGCAGAATGCGTCAGATTGGTCCAAAGTATTTCTTCAAAGAGATCTTTGCTCGTGAAAAGTCTAATAAGGCTTTAGCTGACAACTTAATTGATGATACTCCAGAGAATACAGTAGCTCTCTTAAAGAGCTTATCTTGGGTTACACAGAGCGCGGTTGATGTAAAAGCTCAATACATCTTTTTACTTTACTATATGATTGAGCGCTATGACAGAAATAGACTGTTCTCAAATTTCGATACCTTTACTAGAAACGCAATTTCTGTTTTAAGATTACTAGAAATTAAGTTTTCAGAACTACCATATCCAATTGCAAAGTTCATTGCTCAGAACAATAACCTTTTATACTGCGTAGGCGGTAATGATGAGGCTAACTTTGTAATCGAGGTTGACGATTACGTCTGTGAGGATGAAGAGAATATCATCGCTACCTTCTCAGACAGAATTTACCATTTAAACAGTACTCTCCCTAAATTTGTTAAAAGAGTATTAGCTGATGTCCTTTATTCTTTCTCTAAAGAAGAAGGTATCTTAGTAGTAACTAATAAGAGGGTAGTTTTAATTAAAGATCATAAAGCTAAGACCCTGTCTTTTGATGTAGCAAGCTACACCATTGAAAATGGTGCGGTTACCTTTGGTAACAACACTTATTTAAAGATAGATAACACAGGCTTTTTTGATTATGTCATGAAGGCACTGACCACAGATAAGCATATAGCTTAGTACTGCTTAAATCTCAGTACACAAAGATCAAGTTTATGGCAGTCAGGTTACACCTGACAGCTTTAAAGCTTACTTTTAGGACAAATAACTAAAAAGATAAAATTGCTCTTAAAATTATGAGTTGTAGTCAATAAATTTCAAAAAGTGCCGATAGAATATAAGAATTATGAACGAGGATAACGTATGCCTGAAAGCGGCAAAAAAACAACCACAGTAGCTACAGAGAACAGCAATTCACAGGTAAATACAGTACCTGTACAGAATCAGTCTGCACCTGACAAGAGCGCGGATAACAATACTACTCAAAATCAAGAACAGAGCACTACTCAAGAGCCAAAGGCAAATCTTGAGCTGTTAAAACAGCGTCTGTATGACACTGTTGCTGCTATCTTTTCACGTTGTGGTGTTCCTACAGCAAACTTTAGAATTTCAGACTTGGTAGAATTTAGTGCGTCCGTGTCCTATTCCATGAACTGGAATTTTAAGTGTCGCTGCTCTGATAAAATTCTTCGTTCTGTAAGTGATGAAACTCATGTGCTCTCAACGAGCGCGTTAGATGAGTTTACTTTAGCAAATACTAAAGAACTTGAAAAAGACAGCGCTAAAACAAAAGAATTTGTAAAACACCTCTCTGGGGCTTCATTTGAAGACTTAAAAGCCCTCTCTGGTCAGATCATCTGTTTTAACCGTATCAATGCTATTGGTAAAACCAGATGTAAAAACTGTCATGGCAGTGGTAGTTCCATTTGTGAGAACTGTGGCGGTAAAGGCTCCATCGAATGTCCTACCTGTCATGGCAGTGCTAAGGCCTGTCCTGTCTGCCATGGCTCTGGCAATGCTAAATGCCATACCTGTAACGGTACTGGTAAAGTAAAGTGTAAAGACTGCCAAGGTAAAGGTGAGGTTACTGTTGATAGAGAAGTTATCTATGATGCTGACTGCAAAAAGCAAATCAGTATTTCTCTCAATGTACCTGGTACTGATAAAAAAATCACCTCATTTTCAAAAGAGGATGAAAAGGCCATCATAGAGGCTGCCGATTTCTCAGGCAAACCAAACGGTAATGAAACCGCTCGAGGCTATAGCGTAAACTTTTTTGGTACTGCTCCATGCTATGCCGTGCATGTCTATCTCGTGGGAGTAGAAAAGCCATTTGATTTTATTATCTGTGGACATAAAAACTTACGCTCAATCTGTAAGCCTCCAGTATTAGATTATGTTTTCAACGACGAGTCTCATTTACTCTCTGATACTTTAATCGCATCAGCTGATGATGTTGATGAAAAGATTAAGTGCGTAAAAGCCTTAGCTTCAAAGGCAATTTTAGCTAAGACAATCAGAACCATCGAAAGACATGAGATGGAGATTGCTAAAGAGCAGGCTGTAGCTCAAGGTGTTACTGTAGAATCAATTTTAACTGCAGCAAAGCACAAAGATTCCTCAAGACTGATATACATTAAGACCAAGGTAAAACAGGAGTTATTAGACAGTATTACTAAAGAACTTACTGATAACGCGCATGGTTATATATCAGAAGATTTTGCTAGAGTTTTTGCTAAAAATCTTATATCATTTGTGCCTTTGCTGATGGTTCTCAATCCTAAAACCAAAATTATTTGGGCAGGTATAACCTTAGTGACATGGATGATAGTGATCCTCATAGGTTATATGGTACCTAATATTGTGGGGGGTATCATGATGATGTGTGTATCCTCAATCATCTGTGCCTTTACCTCTTTTGCTCTTACTAAAAACTGGAGTTATTACTCTGCTGTAAGCATGCTGAAGCTAACCCACAGGCTAAAAAAGGTTCCTAGTCTTACAGTTGAAGCAGTGCAGTCTATAAGATTGATTTTAGGCACTGTTGTCATAGGTTTGTTAACTATTTTAATTGTAAACGGTCATTTTCTATAAATAAGCAATGTCAATAGATATTAAAGTACCTCTAAGAGATTCACTAGGACTGGTTGGTGTTCAACCTGATAAAGTAAGTTTTACTGATCCTTTATTCTCTGAAGTTACTTTTGTATTTTTAGCAAACTGGTACTATACCGTAGAATCAAAAGACACTGTAATCAAGAACGTTGTAGGTACAGAAAACTTTGTTGATGAAGAAGCTTTAAAAGAATTTGAACGTTTTAATCGTGAAGTTTTAGAAAAAGACAAAACCATTCAAAAAAGTTTCAGCCATTCTTTAGAAGAGTTAAGTGCCTCTGAGCTTTTCAAACTTGGAAATAAAATAAACCGTCTCTCAGTTAGAAAGGCTAAAGGTCAATGCACCTGTCCTGACTGTTCAGGTACTCAAAAGATGAACTGTCCTAACTGCTCAGGTTTTGGTTTAATTATCTGTCCATCCTGTCAGGGTAGAGATGGTGGCTGTGCCCGTTGTAAAAAGAGTGGTTACATTGAGTGCCCTACCTGTCGCGGGAACAAGAAGATCCTTTGTCAGAAATGTAAGGGCAAAGGTTCTATCTATGTTGAAAGACAGGTTTATTTAGAAACTCATTGCGCGCCTCTTATCAAGATAGAATTTGAAAAAGCTGAGGACAGTTTTAATGTTCCTCCTCCTTCAGTTGTTGATTTTTACTGCTACCAGAAGATCTTAGATTCACTTGAATTCAGGCTCTCTGATGCTGATACTCAAGAGGATTATCACTTTTTAATGACTTATAAGTGTGATTCCTCCATGGGCTATTTAAAATTCTGTTTAGCAGGTTTTAATAAGATCTTTGAGTATTGGGCAACAGCTTCAGGTGTGCCACTTGTCATTCCATCTGTTTTAGATTATGTCTACTCTTCTATGAGAGCTGATCTTATTGACACTTCAATAGGTCGCTCTCTTGTAAGTGCAGATGCTAAGATCTTTGTCTTAAACAATCTTAAAAAAGACCATATCTTTAATAACTTATTAAGATCGTATGAATATGATTTTGATTTGGTGACAAAGAGGGTAAAGAATCAGGCTGTAGAGACAGATGCCTATACCAGTAAAGTCTTTAGCATGAAAGCAAAGTTAGAGAGTATTGTAGCTTCCCGTAAGGAAGAACTTACAAAGGTACTGTCGAATAAACTGTTAAGAGTAACTCAGCATTTTATGTCGGAGAGCTTTGCTAAAGACTGTTGCATGGCTCTAGTCGAATTCTTTGCTAATTTAAAGTACAGACGAAAGTTTGTGACTATGTGCTGGAACTTTGGAACCCTGTTCGTATGGGGCTTAACTTTGCTATTAACCTCATTTATAGGCTCATCAGGTATGATGTTTATCTGTATGATCATAAGTTTGGTTGCAAGTTCTCTTATCTCTTATTTTGGTTCAAAGAACTTAAGAATATTTGAGATCATGCTAAGCTTGAAATGCTTTAAGAATATTACTAAGTTTATTGACTTAAACTATGACATCATGCGCTCACTGATCATGATGGCTGGTGTCATTATTATTGAATTTGTAGTATCCAATCTGCAGTAAACTCTCGGTAAGAACTTTATCATGTAGAGCTTACCGCATTAAATCTTAATCTCAACTTAAAAGTTCATCGCCATTTAAGACTTAGTCTTGATAAAAGACTAGCTCTCTTGAACCTTCATATAATTCTTTCCTTTTTAATTATGTAAGATAGACTGAAATTAAACCGCTCCACTAGACCTAAGTTAAACCTCGCTGCTAGACAAAAGACAGCTTTGATGTATCAAGAAGTCAATCAACCCCAAAAGGGCAATAAAAGAAAAACAAAACCCTGCACAGGGCAGGGCTTATCTTGACGAAGATAGGGATACCTACTACAGGAACTCTTCAAAAGCACGCTTTACACCAACGATAGCGTCTTTCTCATCTTCACCTTCAACGTGAACATAAATTTCGTCCTGATAACGGATACCAAGACCTAATAAACCGAAGATACCAGCTTTAAGATCTACTGAACGATCCTGATAAATTAAAGTGATCTTTGACTTGTAGCCACTGAGAGCCTTTAAAATTGCTCCTGCAGGACGTGCATGAACACCGTCTCTGTCCTTGATGATATATTTAAACTTTTCCATAGCTCAATTTCCTAACCTAAGATGTTTTTATAAAGAGATTTTCGTTTTAGGTTCATAATATCAAATATCAACAATATATATGACACCGCACTAAAAAAAATTTATTCTTTTTTAAAGTCGATACGATTTCTTAGCTTCTGACCTGCTCTAAATGTGGTTACTCTTCTTTCTGAAATAGTAACTTCCTGACCGGTCTTAGGGTTTCTTCCAGGTCTTGCGCTCTTTAGCTTAAGCTCAAAGTTACCAAAGCCTGTAAGCTTTACCATTTCACCTCTTTCAAGCTTTCTTGCGATCTCTTCAAAAAATTTGTCGACGAATTCTTGAGCTGTAGCCTTAGGAAGACCTACCTTGATAATCAGCCTTTCAGCTATTTCTGCGCGAGTTAATGCCATAATAATAGTGTCCTTCTTTTGAAGCTAGAACCGACAGATTAAAATCTGCTCATATTTACTTACTTCTTGTAATATAATACAAAAAATCTTAAATTTTTCGTGATGAGTGCAATATTTTTAAAAATAATCAAATAATTAACTGTAAAATCGTACTCCGTTAACATTTTTAGTCCATGTTTTTGCTCCTGTCTAAATACAGGTTGTTAACGTAGGTGTATCCTTTTAGTTCTTAATCCTCTTTTTTTGTGCATAATAATGGTTCAAATCTGACATGAAGAAATCTTTAATTAGAAGTGATGTTGAGCTTCAGGAAGGTCCCTTTAAAGGACAGGATCTTAACACCTATCTTTATATGAATTTACCTTCTGTTTACCTTTTCAGAATGAGCTCTAACGTTATGCATGAAGACGGCATTTTAGAAGGCGATGTGGTCATTGTTGACAGAAGCCTGCTCATTGAAAACGGCGACTATGTAGTGATGAGTATCAACGGCACTTTTCTTTTAAGACAGTTTCTAGATGGCAGAGAACCAAGATTAGTCTGTGCTGATGATTCTATTCCTGATATTAACTTAACTCATGTTGATGAGTGTGAACTCTTTGGCGTGGTGTCATCTGTCATCAGAAAAACACGTATTAAAAAGAACGGCAATTATGGTTCTAACGGCAGGCAGAATCCATATTCTTTCCGCCGTAAAAACAAAGTCTATCCTAAAGATCCAAATGACAATGGCAGAAACTTTATGTAGAAAGCTATTTTTCTACAGGAATCATTAACATTCTCTTTATATCATTAAAATTTTAGATTCTAAAAACGCAATTTTTACCCCCTTACTTATTAGCTCTAATCTCTATTAGAACATACGTTTATCTATGAGACATTGTGGTAAAATCGAGTGTGTAGTTCTCTACGAATTAATGTTACTTTAAAGTCTGCTTTAAGACTTAAATGTTATGTCTAAAGTTATCTTAGAGAATTTTTGTAAAGTAACGCAATGAAAAGTAACGCCATATTCTTTAAAGGTACTTAACAGATACGGTACGATAGAGAATGTACAAAGTTTTTTTAGTTATGTTTATTCCTAAAAGAGAAATAATCTTAAAACAGTAAACATAAAGCAATGTTTTTAGGAGCGATACTGTGGCAATGAAGCTAGCTATTTACGGTTATGATACTGATATTGGTAAACTTGTGATTGAAACCATTGAAGAACAGGATCTCTCTTTAGGCGAAGTTTTCCCATTATCACCATTGACAGGTGAATATGATGCCGTTCAGATTAAAGGCCAGAACTACTTTGTTCAGCCAGTTGAAGAGTTTGATTTTTCAAAAGCGGATGTAGCTTTATTTTTAACTACTCAGGATGAATCTCAGCACTGGATTAATGCTGCAAGAGAGAAAGGCTGTATCGTTATTGATGACAGCCATTTATTCAATGGTGATGATAAGACTGTAACCATCGTACCTGAAATCAATCCTTTTGATATTAAAAAGGCAATTGAAAACAGACTGGTTATTCCTGCTTTAGCGCCATCTGTACAGCTGTGCCTGGCTTTATCTGTTCTTCATGATGAGTATGGCATTGCAAGAGCTACTGTAACCTCAATGGAATCTGTTTCAGAATTTGGTCGATTAGGTACTGAAACTCTAGCTCATGAGTCAACCTTATTATTAAATGGTATGGCAGCAGAGCATCAGGGATTTCCAGCTCAATTAGCATTCAATCTGCACACTAGAATGGGACTGCTTGAGGATAATGGATATTCAGACCATGAAAATGCTATCAGTAATGAAGTATCAAGAATTTTAGGCCGTTTCGAGCGTGGTTTTGATATTACCTGCATTCAGGTTCCTGTATTCTACGGTCACACTATGGTAGTTAATGTTGATCTTGAGGATAAGGCTACATTAGAAGAGGTTAAACAGGCTTTTGATGCTTCAGAATATGTAACTGTAGCCTCAGAGGATGATGTTTTATCTCCTGTAGCAGATATTATCAACGAGAGAACTGTAATGCTCACAAGATTAAAGCAGGACAAACCTGGTTCAAAATCTTACAGCTTTGTGATTATGATGGATAACACTAGAAGAGGTGAAGCTATTTCTTGTGTTGAAATTGCAAAATTGATTGCAAAATCTCTCTAATCTGTAAAATGTGCACACTTTATGCATAACTTTTCCAAAAATGGGATCTGATCTTATTTTGACAGATCTCATTTTGAGTAAAATAATGCATAAAAATAGGGGTTGTTAGTTATGCACGCTTACAAAAAAGCACTTTTATCTGTAGCTTTATCTTTTTTATTACCTTTTTCGGCAATGTCAGCTGATGAAGATGGTACTTTTACTATTACTATTCAAGGTCCTGAAGTTGAGGATACTGTTCCTCAAGTACAGCCTGTACAACCAGCTAGTAGAGCTCCTGTAAGACGTGCAGCTCCTAGACAAAACAGACAAGCTACTGTAAATGCAACTGCAACCAGAGCACCAGCGGCTACAGCAACAAGACAACCTCAGACTGAAAGCAATGCAACTTCTGTTCAGCAGACCCCAGCTAGGACCTATAGCGTTGCATCAGGTGATACTATCTGGTCTGTAGCCCATCGCTACTTACCTCTGGATAGAAGCGTTAATGAATTCCAGATTGTAGCCTCAATTTACAGACATAATCGTGGCGCATTCGGTCGTGGTAACGTCAACAACCTTTTAAGAACTACTATTACTATTCCTCCTGTATCTGAAATTGCACGAGAAACAACTGATACAGGTTCAAGACTTTTAGCTCAGGGCAGTATGACTTTACCTCCTTTAGGTAATGCTCTTGCTACTGTAAATACTCAGGCAACCTTAAACAACACAGCAACTCCTGCTCCTGCAACACAAGCTTCAAAGCCAATGCAGTCACTGTCTGATAACGATATCCCTCAGTACACCGCCACCGAGACTAAGATTAAAAAGTTACAGGAAGAAGCGGTTAAAAAAGATTTATCCGTAGCAATGCCAGAAAATACCCGTGGCGCTGATCTTGATAAAAGTCAGGTTACAGAAGAGACCGTACCAAACGGTAATAATGAGGGCAGTGCAGACAATAACAAAAAGGCAGAAACTGCTAAAGCAATGAGTGCTGATCTTGCAGCTGCTGCTGTAGATGCTCAATCTATCAGGATCATGCTCGATGGCAATAAGAAAGCTATTGATGAGAAAACTAAAGTATTAGAGCAACAGTTAGCTGAAGCTATGGACAGAATGAAGAAAACATCTGCAGCTACTGCTAAAACAGCAGCAGACAGTGTTTCTACATTAGCTTCTCAGTATGACAATATTATTTCAGGTCTTCAGCAAGACATTATTGAGATTAAAGGTAATATTTCAAAGATCTCTCAAGATAATGACAGAATGAGAGAGATGTTACTTGCTAATGATGAGAAGATTGAGGATATGCAGCTACAGCTGTCTCAATTCTCAGTAAGTACACCTACCTCTGTAGTTGATCTTGATAAGCCTGTCATGATGATCTTATTCGGTGCTGGCTTATTAGCTTTAGTACTGATGATTGTCTTCTTAATTATCAAGTTAAAGTCTCGTGCTAGCGCTAAGATGACCGATGACTTTGATGTTGAGGATGATTACTCATCAGATGATACCTTATTATCAGATGAGAACGGTTCTATCGATCTTGAAGCTCCCGTATCTGGCGATGAAGAGCCTGATACTACGGATGTTCCTCAAAGAGAACTGGACAAGAACAATAACTCTATAAATTCACCATCTGATTCAGCATCAGATGTTGAAGTTGCTTTAAATGAGAAAAAGCAGGCTGACGCTGAAGAATCAGCTTCAAATGCTACAGAAATTCCTGATAACAGTGCAACAGCAGATAACACTGGTGCTGATGCAACTGCAACTGAAAAAGATCCTGCTCAAGAGGCTTGGGATAATGCAGCAACAACTAACTCATCTGATGAGATAAAAGATGACAAGGATGTAATGGATGAGTGGTCTAAAGCTCTAGATGAGCAGACTGGTTCTGAAAAGAATGTTGATCTTGATAAAGATGAGAATAAAGATACTTCACAAGATGATATGGCATCAGCTTGGGAAGCTGCTTTAAACGAACAGGAAAACTCTGAAAAGAAAGATGATGATAATAAAGCTAAGTCTGATGATGAGGCTATGGCTGATGCCTGGAGCGCAGCTTTAAATGAGCAAAAAGAAGCTGAAGAAAAAACTGAAGACAAAGCTAATGGTTCTAAATCTGAAGAAGAAGCTATGGCTGACGCCTGGAGCGCTGCTTTAAATGAGCAAAAAGAAGCTGAAGAAAAGAGTAAAGATAAAGCTAATGCTTCTAAATCTGAAGAAGAGACTATGGCTGATGCCTGGAGCGCTGCTTTAAATGAGCAAAAAGAAGCTGAAGAAAAGACTGAAGATAAAGCCAATGCTCCTAAATCTGAAGAAGATCCTGTAGCAGATGCAACAGCACAAGAGTCTGTAACCGAGAAAACATCTTCAAAGGAAAATAGGGAGGCTGAAGATACCGCCCCAAAGTCTGAAGAAGAGGCGATCACAGAGGCCATGAATAAGGCTTATGAAAATGCTGATAGTGCAAAAGAAAGTGAAACTTCAGATGTAGCAACAGATGTAACAGACAATGCAGACATTGATTCAATTGTAGATGATGCTGAAAAAGAGACTGTGGCTGAACAGGAAAATACTGCTGAGAGTACACCTTCAGATGAGACTGAATCAAAAGAAGAATCACCTGCAACAGACGACATCCTTGCAGATGATGTAAAAGTTGAAGATGTCAGTGAAGATGAACTGTTAAATCACCTAAAAGATAACTCAGATAAGATTTTAGAAGAAAATCACGTTGATCCTGAGACTTTAGATATTAAAGGTGAGTCTTCACAAGCTGAATTATCTGATAACGTTGATGCTGATGCATCAGATGTTGCAGATCCTCTTGATGCTTCAAATAAGACAGAAGATGCTGCAGAGCCTTCAAAGGAAGAGCCAGTTTCATCAGAAGATCCTCAAGAGCAACTCTCAGGTGAAGAAAAAGCATTCTTAGAGTCAATGTCTGATAATAAGAATTCTGACCATACTGAAGATGAAAAAGCTGAAACTGATGCAGAATTTGAAAACAATGACCGTAAAGAAGACAATATTCCTGAAGCAGAGGCTGAAGAGATCTCTGATGATGAAGTCCCTAAAAACAATTCTGTAGGAAAGAATGTTGATGAGGTCTTAAATGATGATCTTAATTTAGAAGATCTCCTAATGGGTAATGACAATGTTGTTGATGCTCCAGAAGAGGCAGAGTCTCCTGAAGAAATATCAGATGGTGTGGAAACATTTGATGCTATTCCTGAAGATGAAGAGAAGAAAAAATCAGAACACACTATCGATGAAGATGCAGAACCTCATACAGATGCTGTAGAACCTGAAAATGCAGAGACTGTAGATGCTGAACCTGTTGATACTGATGAGGCTGATTACCTCGATAATGAAGCTGTAGAGCCTGAATTTGAAGTGCCAGAGCAGGATGATTCTTTTGATGAAACTCCTGTAGAAGAAGCTACGGTTACATCAGCAGACGAAGATACTGCTGACACCACAGATGTTGCTAAGAGCGAAAATGATGACACCAATGATATTGGTGATATTCAGGATAAGTCAGAGCAGGCTATCTTTAATCCAGAACCACATGATGACAACAGCAAAGATGAAAATGGCGTTGTATCCTGGGCAGTTCCTGATGACGACTTCGATATTGTAGGTAAAGGCAAAGATCCTAGTTCTACAACAGCTTCTGATACTGTTGAAGACACTCCTCAAAATGAGGACAATCTATCAGATAATTTAGAAGAGACTATAGAGCAAGCTGATGTCGCAACTGATGCAAATGATGATGCTCTTAAGAGTAAAGAGAATGATTCTCCTGCTGAAAATGTCGAATCTTTAGAGTCTCAAGCAGAAGATGCAAAAGCTTTAGATGATCTGGAGCAAAGATTAAGTGCATCAAAAGCTCAATATGACTCAGGTGCTGATGAGGATATTATGAACATGCTAAGTGGCGGTGTTCATGACGATTTACCTCATGATAACGAAAAAGCCTTCACAGATGATGAGATTGCTTCTATGATGAGTTCAGCAAATGCAGTTGATCCTAAGAGTATCCCTGATGACGATTTAGCATTGAATGAACCAGTTGAAGATAAATCATCAGATCCTGATGATACTGAAGATCATTCTTTAGAGAATGTAGCAGATACCATCGGTCCTATTTCTTCACAGAGTGACGATGTAGCAGATGACAACAATTTAGATAATGCTGAAAATACAGATGACTATGAAGGTTTAAATGCAAAACAGCATCAGTACTATGTTGATGAATTAAACTTAGCTAGACTGTATTTTGAGACTGGCGATACAGAAGAAGCTTTGAAGATCATTGATGATGTGAAGGAACACGGAAGCTCAGATCTTAAAGAGGAAGCTTCAAAGATTATAGAAACATATGGCAACTAAAGAACAGTTAATTGGTCTTGATGACAGTAAATTAGTAAATATTAAAGATGATCCTAGACGCATGAGTGTGCTCATGTGTGACAGGGATGCAGCAAAGGCGTTACCAGATTTATTCTCAGATGCCTTTGATAAAGGTTTTGAACTGCGTATAGCTTCTGCCTACAGAAGTTTTTATAAGCAGTTTAAAATCTTTGATGACAAGTTCAAAGGAAAAAGACCTGTCTTAGATGCAAATGAAAATCCTATGGATATCAGCTCATTAAGTGATGAGCAGAAGGTTTTAGAAATCATAAGATTTTCAGCAATTCCTGGTTTTTCCCGTCACCATTTTGGTACTGATTTTGATATCTATGCTGTAAACCTCTTACCTGAGGGTAAACAGTTAGAACTTACCGCAAGAGAATATCAAAAGGGTAATTACTTCTACAAATTAGGGCAGTATCTTTCTCAAAACCTCAATAAATTCGGTTTTAAACGTCCTTTTAACGGAAAAGGCACTATTGCTTTTGAACCTTGGCATATTTCTTTTTCAAAAAAAGCTGATGAGAGCATAGATGCTTTCCCTGTTGATTTTGCACTTGAGTATCTGATCTCTTTTAATGAACCATGGGTAAAGTATGCAGTGTCTTATGCTAAAGAACACTATAAGGAGCTTTTAGCTAAATGAGTGAGATTTTAAATACTCTTATCATAGGTTCAGGTCCAGCCGGCTATACTGCTGCCATCTATGCCTGTAGAGCACAATTAGAGCCGGTTTTAGTCTGTGGCTCTGAGGTCGGTGGACAGCTTACAACCACACCTGAAATTGAAAACTGGCCATCACGTTTTGATGCTCCTGACGGTTTTTCTCTCATGCAGGATATGTCAAAGCATGCAGAAAAACTCGGCACAAAGTTTATTTATGATGAAGTTGTAAAAACTGATTTTTCAAAAAATGTAAAAGAAGTTTATCTCTCATCAGGTACAGTTTTAAAAGCAAAAACAGTGATCATTGCAACCGGCGCTAAAGCAAGATATTTAGGGTTAGAGTCTGAGACTAAATATAAGGGCAAGGGCGTATCTGCCTGTGCAACCTGTGATGGCTTTTTCTTTAGAGGTAAAGAAGTTGCTGTTGTAGGTGGAGGATCAGCTGCTTTCATTGAAGCTTTGTATTTAGCTAACCTGTGCTCAAAAGTTTATTTAATTCACAGAAGAGCAGAGTTTAGAGCAGAGAAAGTTCTAGTCGACAGATTAAGAAAACTCGAGATTGAAGGTAAGGTTGAGTTTGTCTTAAATGCCAACATCAAAGAGATCTTAGGCGATGGTAATCTTGTAAATGGTGTCAGGGTGGAGAGTAATGGACAGAATAGAGATATTGCTCTTTCAGGAGTCTTCATGGCAATAGGTCATGAACCTTCAACAAAGCCTTTTGCAGGTCAGATTGAACTTTATGATGACGGTACTGTAAAAACTGGTTTTACCTCAGAGACCTCAACCTCAGTTGCTGGTGTCTTTGCTGCAGGTGACTGTTCCGACAGAGTTTATCGTCAGGCCATTACCTCAGCAGGACAAGGTTGCAAGGCTGCTTTAGATGCAGAAAAATATCTGCAGAGTAAACTATGATCCAAGATTTATTCCCACATCAGTTTTATAACGAGTTCTCTTTAAAAAGAGACGCTCAAGATAATGATGAAGTCTTCGTCTTTGACGGTAATAATGTATTAGTATCTGGTGATGGAGAGAACTCTCCATTATCTTTACCCAAAGCATCATCATTCAATCAGAACGAACTTACCTATCTTTTTAAGATTGATGATAGAGCTTATTTTCTATATACAGGTGAGAATTGCCCATATCTTGATGGTTTTTCTTATATGACCAAAAGAGTCTTACGCTCAGACAATCCTCGTACTGTATGCTTTGCAGGCTTTACTGCTTATCAGTTATTCCAATGGTACAGGTCTAATAAGTTCTGCGGCTTCTGTGGCTGTAGAACAGAGCACTCTAAAACAGAGCGAGCTTTAGTATGTCCTCATTGTGGTAACACGATCTATCCTAAGATTGCTCCTGCGGTAATTGTTGCTGTAACTGATGGCGATAACATCGTAGTTACTCAATATAAAGATAGACCATACAGAGGTGTAGCTTTGATTGCAGGTTTTTGTGAAATAGGAGAAACTCCAGAGCAGACTTGTGCTCGTGAGGTTGCAGAGGAAGTCGGCCTTAAGATTAAAAACCTGAGGTACTATGGCTCTCAACCATGGGGAATTGATAGCAATCTGCTTCTAGGCTATGTAGCTGAAGTTGACGGTTCACGTACGATTGTGCGTGATGAGAATGAATTAGCTCAAGCTTTATGGAAAAAACGCGAGGAGCTTGAAATTGCTGATCCCGTAATTTCTCTTACTAAGACCATGATTAAAGCCTTTAAAGAGCATGTCTTCTAATCAATTTTAGTTTGGCTGTAAAGAAAATTAGGCTCTAAAAGCCTAACTTCATATCTTATCTGAACAGATCGTTTAAAGTCTTAACATAAACCTCATGAAGCTTGTCTAATGAATCTAATTCAACAGATTCATTTACTTTATGAATTAAGTTTGATACAGGTCCAAATTCAACTACTTTAGTGCCTAATGGAGCTACAAAGCGACCATCTGAGGTGCCACCCGCTGTAGATAACAAAGCTTTGTTACCTGTAACTTCAACTATTGATTTTTCAAGAGAATCTAAAAGTTCACCGCCTTTAGTAATAAATGGTTCACCGTTTAGAACATATCTAATCTCACAGTTAAGCTCTAACTCTCTTATGATTTTTTCTACCTCAATTGAGATCTTGTCTTTTGATAAGGCATCATTAAATCTCCAGTTGCACATAATATAGCAACTGCCAGGTACTACGTTTTCAGCACCGGTACCGCACTTAATGTTGGTTACCTGAAAAGAGCTTGGAGGAAAGAACTTTGAACCTTCATCCCACTTTTTAGAGAATAATCGTGAGATTAAAACTCCAGCATGATGAGCTGCATTATCGCATCTGTCAGGATAGGCTACATGCCCCTGAATTCCGTTTACAGTGATATGAGCGGTAAGCGAACCGCGTCTGCCGTTTTTAATGGTGTCGCCAAAAGTATTAGAGCAAGATGGCTCGCCTACAAGGCAGTAATCAGGAATGAGGTTCTTCTTTTTTAGGTACTCAACTACAAAAGGAGTACCACCTTTAGCATCTCCTTCTTCGTTAGAGGTTAAAAGAATACCTACAGTGCCTTTGTGATGAGGATTGTGTTCTACAAAGCTTACTAGAGCTTCTGTCATAGCAGCATCAGATCCTTTCATGTCCTGTGATCCTCTGCCATGTAAAACACCTTTATCATCTATTAAGGCTTCAAATGGAGGCACTGCCCAGGCACTTTCATCACCAGGACTTACGACATCTGTGTGACCTAAAAATAAAAAGAAAGGGGAACCTTCACCATGGAGAGCTAAAAGATTTTCAGTGCCACTGTCTTTTAAAGTTAAGCACTTGAAGTTAACATTCTCAAGTCTTGCTCTTACTAAATCCTGACAACCAAGATCGTTTGGAGTAATTGAAGGCTTTTGAATTAAAGAGACCGCCAAAGAGGCGGTCTTAGATAATAGTTTAGTCATCTTCAGTTGGATACTGTAAGAAAAGTTTACGTTCTAGTCTTAAGAATTTATAAGCAGTAGCACTCTTCTCTTCAACGTTGAGTGCATCAAACCTGCCATAACGTACATCTGTAAGCAGAGCAATGTCGTCATCAGTCAGAGTTTTTGAAGCCTCTAAATACTGACCTAAGAACTGATTTGCTAGAAGTTCATCCCAAGGATATACAGTAGAGATTGAACGTAAGGTAAACATTGATAACATATCTACACTTACAATACATTTTTTCTCTAAGGTCTTTAAGAAATCTTTATAGTTCAGAGAATTGCCTGCAAAATCATAAAAATCTGTAGTAGGACCAATAGCTCCATTCTCATAGCTGATTGAAGCTTTTCCGTCTTCATGGACTCTTAAGAATTCAGGTTTTACTTCACTGTCTTTAGTGTAGTCGCAGATTAGCTTGCGCATCTTATCTGAGCATAAGATTAAAGGCTTTTTGCTCATTAAAGAGAGTATTTCTACAACGTTTGCCATGCCGTTCTTCTCTTCAGAATCTTCAACCTTGACGCAAAGTGTAGCAAATACCTCTTTTACAGGAGGTCTAATAACTTTATGAGCATCTGGTGGGCATTCTGGGTGGTAACGTTCTGGCATTGACATATAGCAAAACTCCTTTTAATTAAATTCAATGTCAAAAGTTTAACATTATTTGCTGGTTTTCGCTATTTTTGAGGATAAAAGTTCGGTCAACAGCATTTACTTCCAAGTGATTATAAAAGTCTGCACTAGATACTTACAAAGTAACCGTGTTTAATGTAATAAACGTAATGATAAGTTTCGTCGCAATTGCATGCAGTTTATTTGCTAGAATTAAGCCTCTAGAGTAGCAAACTCAAAACAAACTTTATGTGTTTTCATTGAATTGAAAGGTATTCATAAATGTTAATGACTCAATATATGTCGCTTTTAATGGCCAATTCTCCATATAACTTGATTTTCTTCATGGTAGTGCCAATGGTAATAGCAGAGACTATTGCTATTACTGAAATAGTTCTTCTCTTTAGCTCAAAACCATTACTAAAAGTGCATAGTTTAAATTCTATCTGCACTTTTATCTCAGGCATTGTGATGCTTGTTTTAGGTTTTTTATTTATAAAAGAGTTGGTTCTTCCTGCAAATGAACAAAATCTTTGGAAAGGCTGGATAGATTATGCTTCAGCTCTTTTATTTATGGTAGCTGTGGTTCCTTTAGTGTTAATGTCTTTACTGCAGATAAATCTGATTTTTAGAAAAGCAAACAAGCGTACTAAGATGGCTGTAAAGATCGTGCTTTTGAGCATTTATCTTGTAACCTCACATGCTGCCATGGTCTTTGGTATGCTAGATCCTGCCTTAGGCATGACTGATACACCAAAAGTAATAGAAACTTTAAATATGCGTCATATGTCGATGAATATGAAACATGACTTAATGAGCATGAATTCAATGCCTCATGATTTATCAAAATCTGATGAAATGATGAATTGTCATGATATGAGTAAATAACAGGTAATCCATCAACTCATTTAAAAGATAAGTTTCAAATAAAATCCTAGGTAGGTAATAAAGCTATCTGGGATTTTTCATTTTAGAAAAACTAAAATTGAGAAATATTTGTTCTACATCCTCAAAATTGGCAATATTTGTATGTAAAAGCCTAATAAAGTAGTGCAAATAACATATAATCATGTAAGAAATTAAGAAAAAGTAACAGGAACCAATAATGAGCAAAAAACACTTCTTAGCCTTACCAGTAACAGGTGATACCTTTGCTGAGGTTAGAGAAAAGAACCGTTACTACGTAGATAAGACTCCATACTTAAAGACTGTATTCTCTGAAGATGAAGCAGTAGATGATAAGTCTTTAATCAATGGTACTACTGTTTTGCTCTTAACAAGACCCAGACGTTTTGGTAAGACCATGCTCATGAATATGTTTGAATCTTTCTTAAAGATTAGTGCTAATGAGCCAGGAAACATAACTAAACATCTAAACTACTTTAAAGGAACCAAAATCTTAGAGGACAAAGAGTTCTGTAAAAAGTACATGGGACAATTTCCTGTTATCTCTATTACCTTAAAGGATGTTTTAGGAGATGACTTTGAAAGTGCCTACTTAAAATTAGCAGAAGTTGTTTCAGCTAAAGCAAATGAATTTAGCTTCTTAAAAGAAAGTCCATATTTAAATGAAATGGAGAAAGCAAAGTTTAATTTGCTATGTGATGAGATATATCTGAAAAAGGCTGATAAGCAAGCTATATCATACGTGACATCAGCAATTAAATCCTTAAGTTTAATGCTCTATAAGCACTTTAACAAACAGGTTTATATCTTAATTGATGAATATGATGTACCTTTAGCTAAAGCTCAAGAGCATGGCTACCATAAAGATATGGTAACTTTAATGTCCTCTTTCTTAGGTTTCTTAAAAGATCCTCAAAGAGATCCTGAAAAGGATACTTCAATTATAAGTAAGGTAGTAATCACAGGATGTTTAAAGGTAGCTAAGAACAGCATCTTTACAGGTGTAAATAACCTTTATGTAAATACAGTAGCAGATCAAGAAACCAAATATACAGGCATGATTGGTTTTACCAAAGATGAAACACAAAAAATCTTAAAAGACTATGAGTTAGATGACTTTTCTCAAACCGTAAAAAATTACTACGATGGTTATAAGTTCTATGACAAAGAGATGTTCTGTCCATGGGATGTGATTAACTTTATAAGTAAGAACTTTAGCCTAAAACAAACAGGTAACACAGATGACATTAAACCTGGCAACTACTGGGATAAAAGCTCATCTGACAGTGCCTTAGGAGAGTACTTAGGTTATCTTACAGACAGTGACAACCAAAAGATGCAGGACTTAGTTGATAGAAAGTCTATAGGTTTTAAGTTAAACGAATCCATGAACTATGACACTTTGTCAGAGCATAAATCAGATGATTTCTGGTCATTACTCTTACATACTGGATATCTGACTGTAGATTGGGAACAGACTAAAAAAGAATGCTTAGCAAAAGAAAACAATAAAGATATCTTTGTAAAAATTCCTAACCTAGAGATACTTGAGTGTTTTGGAAACAATATATTAGATAGATTTGGGAAAATCTTAAGTAAAGATAATCTAGCTTTAAACATAGCTAATGCCTTATTAGAAGGTAAAGTTGATTATGTACAGGATAAGTTAGGACCATTATTACGTTCATTTGTATCTGTAAGAGATACAGCAACCAAAGCACCTCACGAGAATTACTACCACGGTTTCTT
>ULUU01064557.1_pt1 | contig 32370 bp, 30 predicted proteins | sample 1958871 | NCBI WGS metagenome assembly ULUU01 (sample SAMEA4835770, study PRJEB28245) | human gut metagenome | biome: gut microbiome; material: fecal sample | place: Denmark | collected 2008 | reverse complement strand
GTCGGCGCAAGCGCGCTCCACAGCTCCGCGCCGGTCGAGCGCAGCGCGTTCGCGATTACGCCTTGCAGCCACGTTGAGAACAGGATCAGACAGACCATCAGCGCCAGATACACCGCAAAGCACCACGCGGGTGCATCGGACTTGAAGGTCGTCTTTTTGTTCTGAATGTACCCGTAGATATTCGCGAGCAGGTTCGAGGCGAAGAACGGGAACACATAGCCCCAGTTGTCGTTCCCAGCGCCGACGACGGACGCGCTGAATATCCCGGTCAGGAAGCCCGGCAGCGGCGCTTTCCAATCGGCCAGCGCCCAGCACAGCAGGTTCACCAGAATGATCTGAAGTATGCCGGCGATCCCGCTCACGAGCAGGAACTTTATAAACTGCCACAGGGTCTTGCGCTCATGCTTGGGCGCATTTTTATTTTCGTCCATACGCTCTTCCTCCTCTGCCGGAATAAAATCAGCGCTTGATAAGCTTTTCGAGCATCGCCGCGTCTATTTGGTTCACGGTCACGAATTTCCCGTCATAGAACACCGCCCAGTTGTTGAACACACAGGGCAACGCCTTTGCCTTTTCAAGCGAATCGACAAGAATAAACTCTGCCGGTATGCCGTTTGAATCGCAGTGCTCCCGCAGCTTTTCAACTCGCTGCGGAATATACGGGCACTGGAGATCATAATAAACCGTCAGCCCCTTGGCGTCAACGGTCATTTGCTTCGCCCCTGCCGCAAAGCGCGGGATGCTGCCGTCGAAGGACAGCGCTAAAAGCTCATAGCCGTTGTCCGTCCTGTCCACCGCCGTGAAGCCGAACTTCTTCGCAAAGCTCTGGTCGGACAGCCACGCCTTCTGCTTCTCCGCGCCGAGCATACACACGCCCGACCTGCCGTGCGCGCGGGCATCCTCAATGCAGCTCTCCATCAATGTGCGTCCATAGCCATGCCCTTTGGGTTCGCCCTGCACCCAAAGGCAGTATATATAATAGAAGTTGTCGCCGACGACCGGCACCCATGCCGTCTCCAGCGGCGCATACTCGATGAACGCGCAGCCCTTGACATTCAGCTTGCGGAACACGTGCCCTTCGCTGAGGCGCTCTTTGAGCCACGCGCGCTTGGCCTCAATGCCGGGGTGTCCCTTCTTCGTGCGGATGATGCAGCACAGGTGTTCATCCCCGATATTCTCCGGAGCAAGGTCGATAAACTCAGCGTCCATATCCGTCCGGTTCCTTTCGTTATTTATAATTGCAGGATGCCGCTGACCTCATACAGCGACGGCAGCACGGCCCATGCCATGCGCCGCACCGCCTCTGACGGTGCTTTTATATCCGGCACACATATCACGTCTATCCCCGCGGCATACGCCGCATGAACTCCGGCCTCGCTGTCCTCCAGCACGAGGCAGTCCTCCGCGCGCTCCCCCGCTTTCTCGTGTGCTTTTAGAAAAACATCCGGCGCGGGCTTGCCGTGCTCGACCTCGGGTCCGAAGACCATATCGTCAAAGTACCCGTCCACGCCGTTTGCGCGCAGCACGCCCACGGCGCGGTCACGGACGCTGGAGGTAGCAAGGATGATGCGCACGCCGCGCGCTCTGAGCTTCTTCAAAAGCTCCTCGGCGCCGGGCTTCAGCGGTATGCCGCGGTCGAAATATACCTTTTCATTTGAAGTATAGAACTCCGCGCCCTCCTCAAGCGTTATGGGCATGTCGAAATCCGCTATAAACTGGTTCACGTTGTCGATAAGCGCCTTGCCGCTGTACCTTTCGGTGTACGCAGAGAGCGTCAGCTCATGCCCGTATTTGCGCACAAGGTCGCCGTATATCTTAAAGCAGGTGGACTCGGTGTCGATAAGCAGCCCGTCAAGATCGAATATAACAGCCTTCTTCATGTGTACCTCACCGTTTAAAAAACATTTTTCATAACGTGTCCGTTAAGATAGTCCCGGAAGCAGTTATACTCCGCCGCGCTCAGTTTCCCCGGGCGGGACATGACGACAAGCTCGTGCCCCTTATACCCCCGGTGATACGGCGGGTGTACATGCGCATACGGGTTTTCCGCGAAGCCGCTGCGCTCATAAAAGCCGCGGCGGCGGATGGATATATCGTCGACCGGCGGATCTATCTCGAGGATCACCTTTTTGTTCTCCGCTGCAAGTAGCTCAAGAACTTTGCCGCCGTATGCTTTATTCCGCATCTCCGACAGGATGCAGAGGTGCTCGGCATAAATGTAGCCGTCCCATTCCCAGTACAGCACCTCGCCCACGAAGGTCTCGCCGTCATAGGCCAGTGCAAAATGGTACTCACTGTCGCCGAGTATCGAAGCCTGAGACTTCGCCTCGCACTGCTCATGCAGCGGGAAGCTGTTTGCATACAGCTCCATGGCCTTTTTGTACATCTCATGCTGTGTGTCCGTAATGCGATCAAATCTCATTTTACGTTCCTCCATGGGGATGCTGTGCCACATATAATACCACAGCACGCTCCGCTGCGCCAGTAGCAGTTATAAACAAAGCGCTTGACAATCAGTACCAGCGATGCTATAATTTTGGTAAACGATCGTTTACCAAAATTATAAAGAAGCGAGGAATTACAATGAATAAAGAAACTTGCACAATAAGACTCGAACGCCCCGAAGAGCGGCATGAGGTAGAAAACCTCGTACGCGAGGCGTTCTGTAACGTCTACCGCCCCGGCTGTCTGGAGCATTACGTCCTGCATAAGCTCCGCGATGACCCGGATTTTGTCCCGGAGCTGGACTTCGTGATGGAAAAGGACGGGCAGCTCATCGGTCAGAACATATTCATACGCACCGTCATACACGCGGACGACGGCAGAGACGTCCCCATTATGACTATGGGGCCGATAGGCATCGCGCCCGAGTACAAGCGTCAGGGCTACGGCAAAATGCTGCTTGACTATTCGCTTGAAAAGGCGGCGGAGCTCGGCGTGGGTGCGCTGTGCTTCGAGGGCAACATAGACTTCTACGGCAAAAGCGGTTTCGACTATGCCAGCCGTTTCGGCATCCGCTACCACGGTCTGCCCGAGGGTGAGGACGCCTCTTTCTTCCTCTGCCGCGAGCTGATTCCCAGCTATCTCGACGGCATTACCGGCGAGTATGCCACCCCGCAGGGCTACTTCGTAGACGAAGCAGAAGCCGAGGAGTTTGATAAGCAGTTCACGCCGAAGGAAAAGCTGCGGCTTCCTGGACAGATATTCTGACGAGGACGGCTGCGGAGTAACACTGAGCGCGCATCAGAGCAACACAGGTCGAACTTGCTGTCTCATAGTCCCAAACTTTTTGAGAAAATTTTTTCTACTTGTTTATAGTGGTTTTTAGCCCTTTTTATTTGGTTTCAGTTACTCTTTGACGCTCTTGATTCCGCTGTTTCCGTGTGCTCCGGAGCTGTCTGTGGTAATCTATGTGGTCAAAAACGCTTCCCATCCGGTTCCCGGTGAACTTTCACCGGTGCCGGACAGGAAGCGTTTCTCGTTTCAAGCGGTCGTATTGTAACTCTGCGGGCGGAGTTATGCAAGTGGTTTCTACGGTGGAAGCGGCTCACCACCTGCGGCGCAATAGACAAGGAAGAAGGGGCATCATGGCATTTATCATTATTGGAATTTGCCATTTTAAGAAGTCCAGTATCACACCATTTGGCGTGATGCTGGGCTTCTTGTTCAGTTCCATTCCTCGGCCAGGAGGAAATCGCGGATGTTTCGGTGTTTGATACCGTTTCGGCTCATATCGAACTCATCGAGGGAAACGACATACTTCGGGAAGTTGTCACGGATGTTATCATACGCACCAAACTCACGGTTGACCGTTTCCTCCGAAGCCAGTAGATAAGTGACCTGAACATACACCTTTTCGCCGCGCTTGTCGCACACAAAATCAATTTCCTTATCTCCCGTTCTGCCGACAGTTACTTCATAGCCCCGGCGGAGTAATTCGAGATACACGATATTCTCCAAAATGAGATTAATGTCCCGCATATTGCCGCCGAAAACAGCCTCTCGGATGCCGTGATCGGCAATATAATACTTCTCATTGGAGGCAAGGATCTGTTTCCCCTGCAAATCCTCCCGCTTCACCTGATAGAACAGATAAGCCTCGCAGCAGTATTTGATATAGTTCAGAATCGTCTCCGGGGCAACAGTGCGCTGTTCGTTTTTCAGAAACTTCGCAAGAGAGGTCGCAGAGAAAGTCATACCCACATTGGCAATCACATAGGCAATGATCCGTTCAAGCAAGTCAACATCCCTGATTTTATTCCGCTTTACGATGTCCTTGAGCTGGACAGAGTTAAACAGGTCGTGAAGATATTGCTTGGACGGAGCATCTGCATAGCGGAGGTTTGCGAGGTAGGGCATACCTCCGGCAAGCAGGTACTTTTGAAAACACTGCTGGATGGACGCATCGGGTGTGATCAAGCGGTACAGCTCCATAAACTCTCCAAATGAGAACGGGTAAATCACAAACTCCACATACCGTCCGCCCAAGTATGTCGCGAGCTCACCTGATAGCAGCTTCGCATTCGAGCCGGTGATGTAGATATCGCAATCCAGCGAAATGCGGAAAGAGTTGATGCACTTCTCCCAGTCCTTGACCTCCTGGATCTCATCGAAAAAGAGATAGACCTTGCCTTCTATTTCTGCGGCTCTTGCGGTGATCTCATCATGCAAAGCCTGCGCGGTTTGCAGGTGGGAATAGCTCATATCTTCAAAGTTGATGGAGATGAACTGCGTCGGGCTGACACCAGACTCTGTGAGTTCCTGCTTGATTAGCTCCAGCATGACCGACTTCCCGCAGCGGCGGATACCGGTCATGACTTTAATAAGCTCCGTCCCGATAAACGGGCGAATACGGCTCATATACAATTCGCGCTTGATCATGAATCTTGGCCCCCCTTCCATGGTTGCATACAGTATATCACATTTATAAGTGAAACTCAACGAGTAAATCACCATTTTATAAGCTATAACTGATAAAACCCAAAATTCGGTAAAAAGTTTCAGATAAGCCTGAGACGCATATTGTGTCAGTGCTGTGCCGCTGGTATAATGGGAACGAATCAGCTTGGTACGAAAGCATTGAAGAAATCAAGCGCACATGAAAATAATATGCTCTGCTCGGAATTCGTGGAGGGAAAAATGCATCTGACTATAAGAGAATGGAGTTGAAACCTATGAATGAAGTACCCCTTGAACGACGCGTTGAACTTCAAAATCTATATCTTAGAAATATGCAGGAGATAAAGTGGCGAATAGAGGCAATTGATGAGATTCGTTCAGGTAAAAGAACTACCAGATTTCTTCAGACTAATATAGAATTTTGTGTTCTCCAAATTAGAAAGATTTTAGAATTAATTGTTCTATCTGCATTAGTATCAGATGCTGATACATATTGAGGGCTTCAACCGGCAGCTCCGGAAAGTAACCAAGTCAAAATCGGTATTCCCTACGGATGACAGTCTGCTGAAGATGCTGTATCTGGCCATGATGGATATTACGAAGAAGTGGACCGGAAGGCGGCAGGACTGGAGCGTAATTCACGCACAGTTGGCGGTGTTCTTTGCCGACCGCATGCCGGACTGACCGGCTGCGTGCAGGCATGTCAAGGGTCGAGATGAACGGAGGCTGACGCCTCCGCCCTTGACATCCCCTCGAAGCGCTGTTATTTTTGTAGAAAAGGCGGCAGCAGCTTGCGCCGCTCCCGCCTTAAAATATTTTTGTTCTATTTTGCACCACAATTTAGCGTTTACACAAAATTTGGGATTGACCCGACGACCTCTATTGCCGGCTGACTTCACTCAGCCGAGCCTGCAAATAATTTTGCGCATAAATCTTGACGGAACCAGGTTGATTGGGTGAAGGAGAGGTTGTTTTAGTTTGTTTTCTTATCATCGCCTTCCATTTCCAAAACCATCATCCTAATGATACGTGCAACTCGTTGGCTTGAAAAAATCGACCGAAGAAGATCAATAAGTTCCTGATCATTTTCCACGGAAACTTCTTGCTTTTCATCAATTTCTTTCGCAATATTTTCGTCAAGTAACATCTTATTTGGATATATTGGGGTGTAGGTATAAGTAAACAACCTAAATCGATACTTTTCATTATAAATTTCAAATTTATAATGCTGTTCTTTCAACACATCAGAAATATTAGTTTTTCCTGTTAAATCCTCTTCTAATACCTCTTCTCTTTTCACTTGAGTTGCAGCACTTAACGTTGCCACTACGCTTAAAGCTGATGTCAGACCACTTAGAGTTTCCGTGTACTGTATCTTACTAAAGGTTGCTTTTACTTTATTGCCCATTTTTTTTGCTAAAGCACGTGATTGTTCACGCAGGATTTTTAGAGCATTATTGGCTTCAGACTGTTCTGTCATATCAAAATCAGGCCATAAATCATTCATCGTTAACACTCCTTTCGAATTTAGCCACTAACGGTAAATGGTCACTGACAGCTTTATTGGGAGAAATCTTTTTTAACAATGATTTCCCATTTATCGATTGACAATACTCCATGCCTTGAAATTTATCCACCAAATCCCGTGTCATAAGAATTTGATCATAGCAGTACCAATACAAACTCTTTGAATCTCCTGTATAGTAAAAAGATCCATACTGATGATTGGTTTCCGATATATGATTTAATGTAGGATTATACAACAATCTGAATTTTCTGTGTTGATATACTATCTCGCTCTTATTTTGAATTACTTCTTTATATAAAACTGCATTAAATGCGTCCTTCTGGATAAGTTCTTCATCAAATGGACTTGCATTTAGATCACCAATAATTATCGAATAAGAATGTTTATGTATTTTCTCTTGTTCTTTTAAATCGGCAATCAGTTCTCGGATAACCATTTTTCTTCCATCCGCATCGGTATGAGGGTTTGATGGCAGATGGGTCCCCGCAACTATATACTTAGACGAATCAGAGATAACAGAGTATAACACATATCTACTATGCTCACGATTGATTTCTACCTGTATAGTCTTCTTGGCGAGCATCACCACTTTTTCACAGCCACCATATCCTTGATAAAACTGATAAGTGTCTGATAACAATGTTTTCGGAATTTTGAAATACACTTGTCCATTTTCATCAATCAGTTGTTCCTTCCATATGTTTTTGAAACTTACTTTTGCGCCTGAAAGCCCCACTTCAAAATACTGATTGATGAAAAAACCAATCCTATCAAATATGGAATACGCTGCTTTAAAAGCAGTTCTTAACATACTTTCTTTTAAAGAATAATCTGAAGAATCCCCCGTATCAACTAAATCCAATTCTTGATCCGAATAATGTTCGTATGCCTCTTCCGTTGATGTCTTATACCATAAAAGCCTCGCCCAATTATATTCTTGCTTAATTTGGTTAAACAGACCAATGAACTCTTTTTCTCTATCACTATATGGCGCTTCAAAGGGAAGATTGATGCTATCAACCGCGAAGCAGTGAGCGGATAATATTTCTAAACACGGATCTAAGAAAAGACGGTGTAAAAGCAAATAGTTTCTATAGTCCGCTTCAGCTTGATTGTCAACTTGAAATGGCGGAAGCTCTAGTGGCTTGTTCAAATACTTCTTAACATATGCAGAATCGAACAAAGAAATACAATGTTTCAATTCTTCCAGATATTTTTGATTTTCTAGGTTTATCTTGCAACGTACTGTTTGCTTATAGTAGTAATAGCAAGCATGATGATAGTAGTTCTGCTCATAACATTTGATTTGCATCGGCGCGTACCTAAACAGCAAAAATGATAGGTTGAGACTCGCCATCGCAAAATCATTGCTAATAAGCAAAGCGTTTTGAAAACAATCTATTGCCGCAATATACCGTCCTATTACTTGATAAGTGTTTCCGAGATTTGTATATGAACGCATGGCAATATACTGAGCAACTTTTACTTCTCCACTGTTACTATCAGTATCATAAAAATTACTTTCATACATATCTAAGGCATAGCGCAAATGATATAATTCTTTTTCAAGATAATGCTCGCTATACACTCCTTCGATTGTGCGGAGATCATGATATCCATTTGCAATGTCATAATGAATCTGCATTTTAGTTGCTGTATTCTGCTTATCCGATAGCAAGGCTTCCGCTAATTTGATAGTGGATGGAATTTCCTTATTCTTCTTCTCGGAGTATAAAGTATCAAAGCTCGCAGACAGCTCTCTAACAGATTTATCTATGACATTAGAGAAATTATTCTCGAATTCGGCTATTTGTTCTTTGTAGTTTGACATATCCAGCAGCCCTCTGTTTTCTAAAACCTACCATTGAATAGATTCATTATAACATTAATCTCTAGTATTTCCCATAAAATATTTCCGAGGCAGCCCACCTCACCCCTTGCGCCGCAATAGACAATGAATAAGAAAAGCTCTCTGAAATCGCTGATTTCAGAGAGCTTTTGGTCCGAGTGGAGGGGCTCGAACCCCCGACCTGATGGTCCCAAACCACCCGCGCTACCAACTGCGCTACACCCGGATATGAAGTTGAAGTTTTTCTGCGACTGTGGTCAGTCATGTGGTCAATGCTGATTTTTCGCCCGTTTTGACCGGCTGCTCGAATCCCGAAAGTGCAGACACTGCAAGGCTTTCCGGCGTTTTGGTCTGCCCCGCCTCGGATACAGGCACGGCACTCCCAAACCGCGTGCGCCGCCAACTACGCTGTACCCGGTTATGCTACAGTAAAATATCAGCTCAGATATTATACAACATCTTCCACGTCCGTGCAAGAGCAAAATAGCATGGATCGGCGCTTCGCCGCTCCATGCTATTTTTTCTTCAATTCTGCTCAGTCGCGGACGATGACGGAGATACCGTTCGGAATGACCGTCAGGCTGTGCTTGCACATATTATGCGCAAGCTCCAGCGCGGCCTCGAGCGACGGCGCGTAGGTCATTTTCATCTCCTCGATCATGCCCTTCATCTCGGGACGTGAGACGAATATGACCGGATGGTGCATGAGTATGCGCGCGAGAATCTGGCTCTCCCACTGGTCGGGCACAGTCTTGTCCTGCGGCGTTGTCATGAACTCATCATAGAGTGCCTCGGCACTCTCACAGTTTTTCAGCGACTCATAGAAGCCCTCGCCGCCGTGGCCGTCGGCGCACTCGGCGCACATTATTATAACGCCGCCCTCATTGCAGGTGGCTTCTGCCGCCGTCATGCCCTTTACGCACTGGTAAAGGTTCTGATCCAACGGCGCGCCGCCGTTGGATGAAATGACTATATCCGCCCACTTGGGCTTTGCCTGGCAGTAGCCCAGCAGGAAATCGCAGCCGCGGCGGTGCGCAGTCAGGTAATTGCCCGCAAAGGCCGCGACCGTTTTTTTATCCTCATCGATCACAACATTGACGATGTACGCAAGCTTTGCCATCTCCGCCGCCGCGATCATATCCTTGTGAATGGGGTTTCCGTCGAGGATGCCGGTGCGGGAATACGGGCTGTCGATGAACTTGGAACAGTGGTTGCCGAGCACCGTCACCTGATCGGACACGCCGGGCAGCACACTTTTCCGTCCACCGGAGAAGCCAGCAAAGAAATGCGGCTCGATAAAGCCCTCGGCTATCAGCAGCTCCGTCTCGACCGCAAGTCTGTCAATGACCAGCGGCGCACCGGAGGGCAGGATGCCGATCTGAACATTTGCGTCCTTATCGCGGCAGTCGTGCACGACTATCCTGCACTCGTCCATTATCTCCCGGCCGAGCTTTGCTTCCAGCTCCTCAGTCGAGGTCAGACGGTGAAAGCCCGTGGCGACAAGCAGCGTGACCTCTATATCTGGGCTGCCTGCTCTCAGCTCACGCAGCATATTGGGGATGATGTCCCTGCTCGGCACCGGGCGCGTATGGTCGGAAATGATGATAACGCAGTTCTTTTTGCCCTTGGCAAGCTCGCAGAGCCGCGGGCTGTCGATGGGATTTTCCATCGCGGCGCGGACGATATCGCTGCCGCTGCCCTCCGCTTTCAGCTCGCCGATGCGGCTGGTGAGCACGCCTGCTCCCTGCTCTTCAAAATCTATATGGGTCTTCCCGTAAGGAATATGTACCATTTTATACCTCTCTGAACCGGTGGTCACCCGGCTACTTTTGTCTCTGAAACGGTGGCCGCCTGACTACTTTTATCTATAAAACGGCTGTCGCCCGGCCAAGCTTATCTCTGGACTCTGCCGGAGGCATTGCCCGCGGCGAGAGCCTCGACCTCGGCAACGCTCATCTGGTTGAAGTCATGCTCGACACTGTGCTTGAGGCAAGAGGCCGCAACTGCGAAGTCGATGACCTGCTGATCGTTCTTGCCGCTGAGCAGCGCATAGATCAGGCCGCCGCCGAAGCTGTCGCCGCCGCCGACACGGTCGATGATATGTACATGGTAGGTTGTGGAGAACACGGCCTTGTCGCTTGCTGCGTCATAGAGCATGCCCGCCCAGTCGTTATCGGTTGCGGAGATGGAGCCGCGCAGAGTGATGGCGACCTTCTTGCAGCCGAAGCGCTGCGCGATCTGGCGCGCGACACTGATGTAGCCCTCATGGTCGAGCTTGCCGCTGTTGATGTCGGTGTTCTCGGCCTCGATGCCGAACACGTCCTTTGCGTCCTCTTCGTTCGCGATGCAGACGTCGACGTAGGGCAGCAGCTTTGCCATGCACTCGCCTGCCTGCTCGCGCGTCCAGAGCTTCTTGCGGTAGTTGAGGTCGCAGGAGACGGTGATGCCTTTCGCCTTTGCGGCCTTGCAGGCCTCAAGGCAGGCTTCGGGCATATCGCCGCCGAGAGCCGGGGTGATGCCCGTCCAGTGGAACCAGTCAGCGCCGTCGAATATCTTGTCCCAATCGAACTCATCGGCCTTGGCCAGAGCGATGGAGGAACCGGCGCGGTCATAGATGACCTTGGAAGCGCGCTGGGAAGCGCCCTTCTCGCAGTAGTACACGCCGAGACGCGGGCCGCCGCGGAGCATAAGCGAAGTGTCAACGCCGTAGCGGCGCAGCTCATTGACGGCGCACTGGCCTATCTCATGCGCGGGGACCTTGGTGACGTAGGCTGCGTCCATGCCGTAGTTCGCGAGCGACACCGCGACGTTCGCTTCGCCGCCGGCGTAGGTTGCCTCGAATTTATCTGCCTGCACAAAGCGGAGATACCCCTCCGGGTTCAGGCGCATCATTATCTCACCGAAAGTAATTACTCTTGCCATTATATTTTTCTCCTTTACTGCACACTCTTTATTATTTCTACCATGGTCTTTGCCGCCTCGGTCAGCTTATCGAACTCGCCGGCGTCGATCCATGCTTTCTTTGCGAGGTTGCCGCCGATGCCGAGCCCGACCGCGCCTGCCTTGAGGAAGTCCGCCGCGTTAGACTCATTCACGCCGCCGACGGCCATGAGCTTCACATGGCTGATGGGCGCGCGGATAGCCTTGAGATAGCTGACGCCGAGGTCGCCCGCCGGGAAGAGCTTGACGAAGTCCGCACCCGCGTCGTGCGCGGTCATAACCTCGGTCGGGGTCATAGCACCGGGGAGAGAGACCATGCCGAGCTCAACAGTGCGCTTGATGACGTCAACATTCGTATCCGGGGAGATGATATACTTGCCGCCGTGGGCATGGGTCAGTTCAACCAGCTCAACATTCGTGACAGTGCCTGCGCCGAAGAGCATCTTACCGCCGAACTCCTCGGTCAGTGCACCGATCGCTTCGGCGGTCTGCTGCCATGATGCGGGGTCCTTCTGATTATAGGTGATCTCCATAAGGCGCACGCCGCCGGCATACAGCGCGTTTGCGACCTTGCTGCACTGATCTGCGCTGACACCGCGCACGATGGCGATCAGCTTTTCCTTTTCTATTCTTTCTATTACCTGTTCACGCATACGAATTTCTCCTTTGATTTTCATAATGTGAAAATGGTTATCACATTCTGATATTCGCCTTTATATTACAAAATTACGTCCCTCTTGTCAACCGGATATGCCCCGCTTTGCGCCGTATATGCCGCCAAAAATACGCGGCTCTTTTTGTGAGAATACTACAATTGACGCGAAGCGCCGGGGCGTGTTAGAGTATGAAAAAGCTTTTCATAATGTGAAAACGGAGATATGCTATGGCAAACTCAACACCTGTACAGTCGATAGACCGTGTTTTTGATATAGTCGAGGCGCTCTCTTCCAGCCCGCACGGGATGAGCCTGACCGATCTTGCCGCTGCGGTCGGTCTGCACGTCAGTACCGTGCACCGTCTGCTCGCCTCGCTCTCCTCACGCGGCTATGTGCAGAAAGACATAGAGACAGGGAAGTACCGCCTGACGCTGAAAATGTTCGAGGTCGGCAGCCGCGCGGCCTGCGGGGTGAACCTCGTGTCGATCGCGCGGCCATACCTTGAGCGGCTCGCGGAGTTCAGCGGCGAGGCCGTCCACCTTGTCGCGCGCCTGGGCGATGAAGTCGTGTACCTCTATAAGGAGGACACGAGCAGCAGCATCGCGCGCATGGCATCGTTCGTCGGGCTCAAGAACCCGATGTACTGCACAGGCGTCGGCAAGTGCATTCTGGCAAATCTCCCGCCGGAGGCCGTGCGCGGGATATGGGACAGATCCGTCATAACCGCGTTCACGCCGAACACCATCACGGACTTTGACCGGCTCACCGCGGAGCTGAAACAGATAAAGGCTCAGGGCTACGCGCTCGATAACGAGGAGCACGAACCCGGCGTATTCTGCATCGCCGCGCCAATCTTCGATTACAGCGCCCATCCCGTCGCCGCAATAAGCGTATCCGCCCCGGCGTCCAGAATGGAGCCGGAGCGGATAAAGGAGATCGCCGCGCAGGTCGTCAGCAGCGCCGGTGCGATCACGGGCGTCCTCGGCGGCTGAGGGTCATTTAAAATACGTATTATCCACGGCGGATGGCAGAAGCTGTCCGCCGTCGACTGTTATGTCACTGCCGGTGACATACTTGGCAGCGTCCGAGATGAGGTACAGCACCGCCGCGGCGATCTCCTCAGGCTGACCGGTGCGCTGCGCCGGGATACGGGAGACGAGCATCTTCTCCCTGTCGGTGACGACATTCGGGTCAGTCACCTTTATATATCCCGGGGACACGCTGTTGACCCTTATTCCGTAGGGCGCGAGCTCGAGCGCCATGTGCTGCGTGAGCTTATAGACCGCGGCCTTTGCCGGGCCGTATACGCTGGCCTTGGGGTAGTTCGTGCCGCGGTGGACGCTGCTGGTGTTTATGATGCAGCCGCGCGTACCGTGGCGGATCATGTCCTTCGCAGCGCGCTGGGCGCAGAAGAACGTGCCGCGCAGGTCGACGTTCGTGATGGTATCGAACATCTCGGGCGAGACTTCGAGAAAGGGCATAAACTTCGTGATGCCCGCGTTGTTGACGAGCACGTCAATGTTCCCGAACTCCCGCTCTAACGTATCGAACATCGGGTCGATATCGTCAAGCCTTGTGAGGTCGGCCTTTATGGCCATCGACCTTCTGCCGAGAGCGCGGACTTTTTCAACCGTGTCCTTCGCCTGCTCCTCGCTTCCGCAATAGCTGATGCAGACGTCGTACCCCGCCTTTGCAAGCTCAATGGCCTCGCCCTTGCCGATGCCGTGACCGGCGCCTGTGACCAATGCGATCTTTGCCATGATGTAAGTTTCCTTTCTTTTTATTATTCCTGTTTATTTCACTTCAAATGTATAGCTGCGGCGATAACTCACGCTCTCCCCGCTTTCAAGGTCGATGGGTGCAAACACCTCGGGGCAGAAAGCGTTGAAGTTGTTCCAGCTGTAGAAATTGCAGACGGGAACGCCGTCCTCGATGAGGACGCTCATGCCCTTTGCCGCGTTCTCAAGCTTCATCCAATGGCTCTTGAGTCCCTCCCAGCCGCGGATCCAGAACGCGCTGGACTCTGTCGGCCCGTCAAATTCGCCGAGGCGGTAAGCATCGCGCTCGATGATCAGCTCACCGCGGCGCAGCTTCGGCTCGATGGTATAGGGGAAAGACAGGCGGTAATCGGAGTTTATCACGCCGCCGTCGAAATTAAAGAAGTTGTGGGAAAATTCGGTCGCGTGTATGGCCCTGGGGCCGACGTTCTTGACCGTGATGTCCATGTGCAGGGTGTTCCCCTCGAGGGTGTAGAGCTTCTCCATGTCCATAGCAACACCGCAGCAGAGATGCGGGAGCGTCCTGATCTTAACGAAATTCTCCCCTGTCTCGACCGCGTGCTCAAACGGCACAGTCGGGTAATCCTTTGTAAACAGGAACGGCGAGGTGTCCGTCTTCTTGAGCAGCCCCACGCCGGGCAGCGGGAAATAGTCCGCAACAGAAGCGCTGTCAAAAAGCGCCGTATCGCGCCACTCAAACACATTCACAAGCCCCACGCCGCCGAGGCCTACTCCGCCGCTGCTGTTGAGCTCCTTGGAAAGGAACGTGTGCCCCTTGTGCCACACCTGCTCGACCATGCCGCCCCAGTCATAGCGCGAACGGTCATAGCCCCAGCCGGGCAGCAGGATATTTGCTCTGATGCTTCCGTTGTCAATTATAACCGATTTTTCCATTGCACTTATCACTCCTGAGTACCGGGCACTTTTGCCAAAGTTCCGGCAGATTTTTTATGCACGCTGCACAAGACCCCTTGCGTTATCTGGCTTTATGGTAGCAGAGATTGATCAAAATGTCAAATATCAAATATCATTTCCGTGAGAAAGTCTATTGACAATTCGCTGCGCGCTTGATAATATTGTGAACGAAGAATGAATTACGCAGCGAAATACAGAATACGGAGCGGTTGTTATGGCAGAGAAAATAGTCTTTGAAGGCACGGTTGCCTCCAAGGTCACAGAGCGTCTGCGCGAGGATATAATCAGCAAGAAGATAGAAGCCGGCAGCCGCATCACGATAAAAGAGATCTCAGAGCGCTACGGCACGAGCAATATGCCCGTGCGCGAGGCTTTCAGAACGCTCGAGGGCGAGAAGCTGCTGGAGATCAACGCCTACAAGGGCGCGACCGTTCTGTGCATCGACGAGACCTTTGTCAGGGAGATATACGGCCTGCTCCGAGCGCTGGAGTGCCTTATCTATGAATCTGCCCTGCCCTATATAGACGATGAGCTTATAGACGAGCTCAAGGCCGTAAATGAGGAGATCGGCCTTATCGCCGCCGGTCAGACGCTCAGCACCGGCTACATAGACCTGAACACGAAATTCCACGGGCTGATAATGTCTCGCGGCGGCAACTCGAAAGCTATCGAACTATACCGTTATTACCATATGCTTATCCGCGCCCTGCGCAAAAGTTACATGCCCAGCACCGCCCGCGTACAGGCGGTGTACAGCGAGCACACGGAGCTTATCGCCGCGCTTGAAAATAAGGACGCCCTTGCCATCAAGGCCGCAGTCGACAAGCACGTCGGCCACGCGATGGAGAACTTCCTGAAGGTATACGCCAGGCAGATCTGACTCTCCGGATTTGGTTATATGCCGGGATAGAACATTTCGCTTGGCTGCGGTTCTTGTTTAAAGAATATCAAATATCACATTTTTAATTGCGTCTAAAATATCAAATATCAAAATTGCTTTGCACATACACAAATAAACGCAAGTGGAGGTAATGATCTTGAAAGCAATTGGTAAAATCTTTGATGTCCTTGAGAAGATCCTCAAGAACATCTGCGGCGCGCTTGTCGTAGGCTTTACCGGCATCACCCTCGTCGCCGTTATCGCCCGATACGTGCTCAACTCTCCCATCTGGTGGAGCGAGCAGCTCTGCCGCTACCTGTTCATCTGGATGCTGATGCTCTATTTCCCCATCATTGTCCGCCATGAGCAGAACCTCGGCTTTGACGTTCTTGTGAAGCGCCTGCCGAAGAAGTTCCAGGACATCTCCTGGCTCATCTGCAATATGCTCATCTGTGCTTTCGGCGGTTTCTACTTTGCCTACACCGTCCAGCTGTGCCAGAAGTTCAATGCGGCGCACAAGTACCTTGACGGTATACATCTGCCTGCCTCCTTTATGTACTCCTCTCAGGCGGTCGGCGCGGCGCTGCTCGTGCTCTTCTCGCTCGAGGTCGTTATCAATCTGTTTATCAAGATAATTCACGAGAATAAGGATGGTGAAGAGATATGATGCTTGGTATTCTTTTCGGGCTGTTCTTCCTGCTGCTGTTCATCGGCATGCCCGTCGCCTACGGCATGGTCATTTCCGCCGTCGTTACTCTTTTCTTTGACCCTTCGCTCACCGGTATAATCATCCCCCAGAAGCTCTTCACCGGTATGGACTCTTTCTCCCTCATGGCAGTGCCTTTCTTCATGCTGGCCGGTACCCTGATGGAGAAGTCCGGTATCACCGATATCCTCGTCAACTGGGCAAAGAGCCTTGTCGGTCACTTCAAGGGCGGCCTCGGCCACGCGACCATCGTCACCGGCGTCGTGATGGCGGGCGTCTCCGGTTCCGCGAATGCCGACACCTCCGCTCTCGCCTCCATCCTTGTCCCCATCATGCGCAAGGACGGCTATGACGACGGCTACTCCTGCGCCCTCGTCTCCTCCTGCGGCGCTCTCGGCCCGGTCATCCCGCCGAGCATAATGATGGTGCTCTACTCAGGCGTTACCTCCATTGCCATCGGCAAGCTGTTCATGGCCGGTATCATCCCCGGTCTCGTCATCGCCATCGGCTACATGATCGTCAACGGCGTCTACGCCCGCAAGGCCGGTATCCCCAAGTCGAAGTTCGTCGGCTGGAAGGCTCTCGGTCAGGATACCCTTAAGGCGCTGCCCGCGCTCATCATGCCCGTCATCATCATCGGCGGCATCCTCTCCGGTGCCACCACCGCGACCGAAGCCGGCGTTGTCGCCTGCGTATACAGCATCATCTACGGCTTCATCCGCAAGACCATGAACACCAAGCATGTCTGGGAGTGCTTCAAGGATGCAGTCCACGGCACGACTAACTGCATGATCGTCGTTGTCTTCGCAGGTATCTTCGGCACCCTCGCTACGAACTACAACCTCTCCAAGGTCGTGCTCGCCGCGTCTCAGGTCTTCCACGGCAACCCCTACCTGATCCTGATATTCATCAGCATCATCCTCTACATAGCCGGTATGTTCATCGATTCCAACGCTGCGATGCTCATGCTCGTGCCTATCTTCACCCCGCTCATCGCCGCCTACGGCTTTGACCCGATCTACTTTGCAATGGTCTGCATCCTGACGCTCGACATGGGCGGCATGTCTCCCCCGGTCGGCCTGCTCATGTACATCTCCGCAAGCATTACCGACACCCCGCTCGAGAAGGTCGTCAGAAATATCTTCAAGTTCATCACCGTCAACTACAGCGTGACCCTGCTCGTCATCTTCATCCCCGCGCTTGTCACCTGGCTTCCCTCTCTGATGTGACAGGGAAACAAATCCGGAATCCCGGAGCATCTGCTCTGTGATCATAAAAAAATTTAGGAGGAACCCCAAAATGAAGAAACTCATCGCTCTGGTGCTTGCACTCGTTATGTGCTTTGCACTGTGCGCCTGCGGCCAGTCCGCTGCCCCTGCAGCAACGGAAGCTCCCGCAGCAGAACCCGCAGCAGAACCCGCAGCCGACGCTGCAGCAGTCGAGTACCCCGAGATGACCCTGAAGCTCTCCCACCACAATGCTGTTGACCAGCCCATCCACGAAGCACTGACCAAGTGGGCGACCATGATCAACGAGCAGTCCGGCGGCAAGATCACCATCGACATCTACCCCGCAGCTTCCCTCTACAACCAGACCGACGCTCAGGATGCCGTCCAGATGGGCACCCTCGATATGTGCCTTGCTGACTGCTCCCAGCTCTCTTCCGCAGTCCCCGCTTTCGCACTGACCGCAATGCCTTTCCTGTATGACAGCTATGAGACCGCAGGCAAGGTCATCTTCGGCGAAGTCGGCGCACAGCTCGACCAGCAGCTCGAGGATACCCTGAATATGCACGCTTTCGGCTGGACCTGGAACAACTTCCGCAACATGATCACCAAGACCCCCATCACCAGCCTTGACGACTGCAAGGGCTACAAGCTCCGCTCCCCCGGCACCGACCTCTACCTGAACACCTTCAACACCCTCGGCATGAGCCCCACCGTCGTTCCCTGGAACGAGGCCTACACCGCAATGCAGTCCGGCCTTGTTGACGGCGTTGAGTCTGGTCTCGAAGCCTTCTACACTCAGGGCTTCTATGAGCTCGGCAAGTACGTCTGCCTGTCCCGCCACATGATCTCCGTCATCGGCCCTGTCATGAACGCCGATAAGTGGAACTCCCTCGACGAGGCCACTCAGGAGCTCTTCACCTCCACCTGGAAGCAGTGCCAGGAAGAGCTGAACGAGACCGTTATCGCAAACGAGTCCGGCTACCAGACCAAGCTCGAAGAAGCCGGCTGCACCATCACCCAGTTTGACGACCAGCAGGCTCTCATCGACCTCTTCACTCCGTTCTGGAGCGAGAGCGCCGAGGCCGGCGGCTACACCGATCTGCTCGATCAGGTTCTTGCCATCGTCAACGGCTGATCCGACTGAACTTTATAACGGGCATCCCAACGGATGCCCGTTATATCCTAAGCAATGTGTTTTGTATTTAACGCAAAGCATATTGCTCAGGATATAAGATAAAGCGAGGAACTGTATATGAAGATAAGCTGGCTCGGTCAGGCGGGCTTCCGTCTGGTCACGGATAACGGCACGGTCATTATGATCGACCCCTATCTTTCCGATACGCTCAGATATAAAAAAGGTGAGAGCTATCGCCGCGAGGTCCCAATGAGGGATGAGCTTTTGGACTCCCACGTCGACGTTGTGATACTCACACATATCCACGACGACCACACCGACTTCGGCACGCTCGACAGGCTGCTCGCAGCGAACGGCCCTGTTGCGGTGCTGGCACCGGTGAACGTGCTCGCCGCGCTCCGCGCGCGCTATGCAAGGGCAGAGAACTATATGCTCTTTGATCCCGGCATTGAAATTACGCTGAGCGGCATCCGCTTCAGCTCGACCTACGCCGCGCACAGCGATGAGCACCCCATCGGCGTTGTCATCGGGGGCGACGGCAAGGTCGTCTGCCACACCGGGGACACCATGTTCCACAAGCGTCTGCCGTCGGAATACCCGCAGGGCGCGGATCTGCTGATGCTCCCGATAAACGGCAGCGGCTACAACATGAACGCCGTCGACGCTGCGCGCCTTACAGCGATCCTCGCACCGAAGGCCGTGCTCCCGATGCACTGGGATATGTTCAAGGCCTATGGCTGCGACGTGAATGAGTTTATAGAGGAGTTCCGGGACGGCGGCCAGCGCATCCTTGTCCCGGAGCACTATGCCGAATTTGAAGTATAACTGGAGGACACATCCATGAAAATCACAGATATCAAGACATTCAACGTTTTTACCTACCGGACGAATTTCGTCTTTGTCAAGCTTGAGACCGACGAGGGCATATCCGGTATCGGCGAGGGCACGCTGGAATACAAGGAGAACGCCCTGCTCGGCGCGATCGAGGATATAAAGCGCGTGCTTATCGGGCAGGACCCGCGCGAGGTCGAGCGCATATCCCATGAGCTCTACCGCGATTCCTACTGGCGCGTCGGCCCCGTGCTCCAGAGCGCCGTCTCCGCGGTGAACATGGCCATGTGGGACATCAAGGCCAAGGCCGCCGGGGTGCCGGTGTATGAAATGCTCGGCGGCAAGGTGCGCGACGGCGTGCGCATGTATGCGAATGCCTGGTTTGCCGGTGCAAAGACCGCGGATGAGTTCGCCGCTGCCGCCGTCAAGGCCAAGAACATGGGCGTCACCGCCCTCAAGTGGGACCCGTTCGGCAAGGCCTATATGTATATGGAGAACTCGGACTTCCGCCGCTCGATAGAGATCGTTGAGGCTGTGCGCGGTGCGGTCGGGAATGACGTTGACCTGCTGATTGAAGGCCATGGCCGCTTCGATATTGCCACCGGCATAAAGATCGCAAACGCACTCAAGCCCTTTGACCCGTATTTCTTCGAGGAGCCTACGCCTCCCGACTGCCTTGACGCTCTCGCGCAGGTGCACAAGAGCTCCCCTGTTCCCATCGCGGCGGGCGAGCGGCTCTATTCCCTCACACAGATGCGCGACTTCTTGGAGCGCGGCTGCGCGGACTTCGTCCAGCCCGACATCAGCCACTGCGGCGGCATCTCTGCCGTCAAAAAGATGGCCGCCCTGTGCGAAGCACACTATGTGGCTCTCGCGCCGCACAACCCCAGCGGCCCCGTTGCGAACGCCGCGACGCTGCATATCGCCGCGAGCACTCAGGGCTTCCGCATTCTGGAGATAAGCTTTACTGACGTCTCATGGCGCAAGGAGCTTACGAATGAGCGCGTCGTGTTCGACAAGGGCAATATACTCATCCCGACGGGCGTTGGCCTCGGTCTTGAGATAAATGAGGAGAACTGCCTGAAATATCCTTTCCAGCCCATTGATCTGCGCCACTACAAGGGCACGCTTACAAATATCCGCCCCGCTGACCATACGAGCACCTACTTTGAAGGACTCTGAGAGGTAATTTACAATGAAAATAACTGACCTGAAGATGATACATATCCGTCCGCGCTGGATGTTCCTCAAAATCGAAACCGACGAGGGGATATGCGGCTGGGGCGAACCGGTCGTCGAAGGCCGCGCAAGAACTGTCGAGACCGCCGTCAATGAGTTCAGACCCATGCTCATCGGCGCAGACCCGCTGAAGATAGAGCACCTCTGGCAGGGCATGTACCGCCGCACCTTCTACCGCGGCGGCCCCATCCTCTGCTCCGCCATCTCCGGCATCGAAATGGCGCTCTGGGACATCAAGGGCAAGTACTATAACATGCCGGTCTTTGAAATGCTCGGCGGCGCTTACCGCGACAAGGTGCGCATGTACGGCCACCTCAAGCCGACCGGCCACCCCGGCGACTTCCCGATACCCGACATGCTGAAGATAACGGACAAGCGTCTCGCCGACGGCTTCACCGTTATGAAATATTCCATCATCCCGCCGATCAGGCCCATCGACAATATGGAAATGGTCGACAAGGTCGTTGAGCGCTTCGCCGCTGTGCGTGAGCGCGTCGGCAAAAAGGTCGATATCGCGATCGACTTCCACGGCCGCGTGAGTCCCGCGATGTCCATCCGCCTGCTCAAGGCGCTCGAGCCGTATTATCCGCTCTTCGTCGAGGAGCCGGTGCTGCCCGAAAACGTGGACGAAATGGTGCGTGTGTCGCGCAGCACAACGATACCCATCGCCGCAGGTGAACGTCTCTTCACGAAGTTCGGCTTCCGCGAGCTTATTGAGAAGCAGGCCGTCTCCGTCGTCCAGCCCGACCTCTGCCACTGCGGCGGCATATTTGAGGCGCGCAAGATCGCGGCTATGGCCGAGACCTACTATATGCAGATCGCGCCGCACAATCCCCTCGGCCCCATCTCCCTCGCCGCCTGCATGCAGCTCGACGCCTGCGTGCCGAACCTGCTCGCGCAGGAGCACCCCGGTATGCCCGACCATGCCGATCTCGGCGTCGGCATTCTCAAGACCCCGTTCAAGATCGAGGACGGCTATATCCGCATCCCCGAAGGTCCCGGTCTCGGCATCGAGGTCGACGAGAGCAAGCTTGATGCGCTACGCTTTGACGGCACATGGGACACGCCCCATCTCGAATTTGAAGACGGCAGCATAGCCGATTGGTAACATATAAAATCTGAATGGAGGCAGAACTATGTTTGATTTAACAGGTAAGGTCGCTCTGGTCACCGGCTCCTCGCAGGGGCTCGGCGCGGCAATGGCGCGCTGTCTGGCGGAAGCCGGGGCGGACGTCGCCGTGAACTACACCTCGGAGCACTCTCTCGAAAAGGCCGAAAAGGTCGCCGAATACATCCGCGGCAAGGGCCGCCGCGCCATCATCATCCGCGCAGACGTCAGCAAGGAAGAGGACGTCATCCGCATGATTGAGACCGTCGATAAAGAATTTGGCCGCCTCGACATTCTCTGCAACAACGCCGGCGTCAACAGCAACCGCAACATCTATGACATGACCCTTGAGGACTGGCAGCGCGTGCAGAACACCAACATCACCGGCGCGTTCCTGTGCAGCAAGTACGCCATCCCCGTCATGAAGCGCAACCACTATGGGCGCATAATCATGACCTCCTCCGTCACCGCCCAGCAGGGTGCGCTGTTCGGGCAGGTGCATTACGCCTCCACCAAGGGCGCGCAGCAGTCCTTTGCAAAGACGCTCGCACGCACTGTCGCGCTTGACGGCATCACCGTCAACTGCGTCGCCCCCGGCACGCACATGACCGAGACACTGCACGAGATCCTCGTCAATTCCGATCCGCACCGTCTGGACGCCGCGATAGAGCGCACGCCCATGGGCAAGATCGGCACCTGCGAGGACGTCGCCTACGCCGTCGTATACCTCGCGTCCGAGGAAGCCGGTTACGTCACCGGCGCCTGCATCGACGTCAACGGCGGCTGCTATATGCGTTCATAACTCTTTCTCCATAATGAAATTGGGTGTACCCGTTCAGCGCGGGTACACCCAATTTTTATTTATTATGCCTGCGGTACCGGTAATGCGGCGCTTCCCGCATCGTCAACGCGGTCGCAGAAGACTGTGACGCGCGTCTTGCCGCCCTTGGTGCAGGTGTAGAGGACAAGGTCATGCCCACTGTTCTGCACGGCTTCGACGGAATTCGGGTTCAGCGTCTCGAGCCTCGTGACGGAGTAGGTGCTGACGACGCCATCCATGTCCGTGAATATGACCGTCTCGCCGCCGGTGAGCTCCTTCAGTCGCCCGAAATGGCTCTCAAAATTGTGCGCGGCGATCACGAGATCGTCCGTGCGCGTGGAGCCGAACTGACGGCAGGGCGCGATCTTCAGCCGGTCGTAGTCCCACTCGGCCATGACCGGCAGCTTCAGCCCCAGCACGGGAACCTCGACATAGCCGATATAATCATAGCCGTCGATCGTGACGGTCGGCATCGTCGGGTCTACCGGCGCAGGCGACGGCGACACGCCCGGACTCGGCGACGGCTTCCGGACAGCCTGCGCCTCGATGACCGCCTCGACGCTCTCGAGCAGGCTCTCGGCCTCCTGCCCGGCTTGTGCGTCCTCCTGACGGTTATGGACGAAGAGGAGCAGCGCTGAAATGATCAGCACTGCTCCTGCTGCCATGATCGCGATGCCCGCTTTTTTAGGCATCGTTCTCTCTCTTCTTCTTGAGCATCATTGCCCCGCCGAGAGTAACGAGGGCAACACCGGCGCCGCCAAGCACCCAAACAGGCCAATTGAGCTGACCGGTCTGGATCAGGCTCTTGCTGTTCGTGATGGTCACGACAGTGCCGTCGGCAGAAACGCTGTAGGACGGGACATAGCCCCTGGGAATGTTGGTCTCAAGGACGCGCCAGTTGCCGTAAGCGTTGAGGTCTTTCCAATGGTAGGTCCACTTGTTCGCAGCGCTCAGGCGCACCGTGTCATAAGCGACATCGCCGTCATAAAGCGTTACGGTAACAGAGCTGGGACGGTTCTTGAGCGTGTCATTGCTCCATTTCTTTATCACTGTGATGTCCAGCGGAACCTTTGGATCGGGGCCGGGATCATTCGCGGTGTTGGTGATGGTGACAGTCGTGCCCTCGGTCTTGTAGCTGGGAGTGTAGCCGTCGACCGGCTCCTCCTCGACCGTCCAGGTATTGTCCGCATCGAGCTTATCGAAGGTGTAGGTCCAGTTGTTCGCGGCGTTGAGCACCTGAGTGGTCCCGGTCTCCTTGCCGTCCTTGAGCAGCTTGACGGTCACGCTGTCATTGGCGTGGCTGGCGTTGCCGTCGCTCCAGTTCTTGGTGACGGTGAGCTGGGTCTCGTTGAAGCCGTCCACACGGAACACCCAGTCGACCTCACCGACGCGGTTGGCATACCTGTTGTCAAGCGTGATGGGCACGTTCAGATCAACGGTGAATGTGGTGCCCTCGCCCTTATAGAACTTGCCGATGAAGACGTAATCGGTCAGAGCCCCGGTCTGGTCGGGAGTGCTGTTATAGATCTCCGTGCCGCCGGCCTTCACCGTCATGGTGAGCTGAGAGAGGAAGTCGGACATCGTCGCGACGGTCTCATCGCGCTGACCGTCGACATTGGCCTGATCCTTGCCGTCGGTGTTCTCAAAGGTCTCGCTGTAGGTGAGGGGGGTTGCGGTCTCGTCATGGGGAACTGCCTTCATGTAGAGATTCACAAAGTCGCAGTCCGCGGCGTCCTGCGGAGCATAGGTGAAGCTGATGCTCTCGGTCAGGTTATCGCCGGGCATGACGTTCTTGAAGCTGTCAAACAGGTCGGTCGCGGTATAGTTCATGTCGCCGGACTGGAACCCGAAGCCCTGCTTCTCACCGCGGAACGTGATGGAAGCGGTGGGAGACGGAGCCGCCGCAAACGCGCTGACCGACAGGCTCATAAGCACGAGTACCATGAGCACGAGGGATGTGATCGCTTTGAATGACTTTTTCATGTCTCCACCCCCTTAGTTACCTGCACCGTAGGCAGTTACACTGCCCGGTGCAATGCTCACGCCCCATGCCTCGCCGACTGCCTCAGCGGGAACGCTCTGGATCGCTGAAGCCAGAACGTCCACGCTCAGGGTATATCCCTCGGGAGCTCTTCCCGTAACGGGCGTACACAAATCGATCAGCACGCCGGTAGATGCAAGAGGTGCGACCGGAGCTGTGTAGTAGTAATACCCATCATTATAATAGAACCAGTCTTGCTTGGGGTTGAGGCTTATGGTGTAATCAACTCCCGGCTGAGGCTGCTCGGGATAAACGTTTCCTGCGGCGTCTTTCCACGTCACCACGTAGGTGGCACGGATGTAGACCTCGGTATCACCGGTGTTCGTGATCTTCACGTTTTCCTTTGTTTTGCCGTTAAAATTCTCATCGACCGTGATGTCTACCTTGGCCGGGTTAAAGGTATTGACGATGGCGTCAGTGCGGGCAGCGAGGTATGCCAGCGTGCCGCCCACCACTGCGCCGATGATCAGCACCAGCGCGACCAGTGCTGCAAGGGGCTTTTTAGCGCGGCTGCGCTTTTCCACATGCTCATTCTTCTGATAATGTTTACCTTGATACATAATGGCTGCCCCCTTTCTTAGTTAAAGCGGTTGTCTACGCTTGCGTTGTCATCCAGCCACTTGTCGGTGCCACGGCTGTTCGTCATCGTGACATTGTTGGTCACACCGGGCTGGAGCGTTACGGTCTGGTTTTCGCATCTGTAGCGCCAGCTCCAGCTGGATTCCTCATGGATGGTATACTCACCGATCTTCAGCCCCTTGATAGTCACGGAGCCGTTGCCCTTGATGACGATCTGATTGCTGTAGCCCTCAGGTCCGGCGATGGTGAAGATGAATGCCTGATCCTGATCCGCTGCGGAGCAGCCCTCCTTTGTGATCGTCAGGTCTGCCACATCGTACTCGAACTTGGCATAGTAGGTTGTGGCGATATTCATGCCGTTCTCTTTCTGCGGCTTGATGACATTGCCGACTATCCAGTTAGCGCCCGTCACGGGTTCAGTGCAGGCCTCATCCTTGTCCCAGCCGGCGAACTTGAAGCCGTCACCGGCGGTGGGCGTGGAACCGGCGGCAGTGCCGGTCTTGATCTTTACCGTCTCACTGGTGGGATCAACGGAACCGAAGTTCTGCGCGCCCGCCGGTCCGACCGGCACATACTTGATCTCCACGGTCTTTTCGGTGTAGTAGAAAGTGATCACATTAAGTCTGGCCACGTCATCCGGCGTCTCGATGCGTATGGAGATGGCTGCGCTGGTGGGGTCGACCTTGTCGTAGCCTTCAATGTCGATTGCAGACTCGGAGACCATCTGTCCGTACTTGCCTGAGCCGTTCTTAGGCTCATGCAGCACATTGCCGGTGCTCTGCTCGAGGTAACGCACCTGATAGGGGTAGGAGTTGCGGGTGTAGTAGAGCTTCAGTTCAAGACCGTCAGCCGTCAGCACACCGCTCTTCACTTCACCGGCAGCTCCAGGAGAATAAGTAAACCCGGGGATGGTCATGGGCTGTGCCGTATAGGTCGTGCCGATATCGCCCACTGCCTGGCTGGATGCATATTCGGTCCAGGTCTGACCGTCGAGGTTCTGCGTGTAGTGAGTGATCTTGTAGTAGGCGTGCTTGGTATCCCTGGTGTAGTAGAAATACAGGATATTTTTGCCATCTGCCATTACCACCAGACGCTTCTGGTATGCATCGGGCATATAGCCGGGTATCACCTTGAACGTCTCGGTAACAACAGCCTTTTTGTTGTCGGAAACGACCTTATCAGCAATTGTCTTTCCATCGAACACATTAGTATTTGTATCGGTGTTGATATACCTGACTGTGTAGGGGACATTGGGCATCTGGACGTACTCAAAGGTGATGACCAGCTCGGTCGCATTGATGTCCAGCAGCAGGGACTGAGACTTGACTGTGGGGAAATAGCCCTCCTGATAATCAGCATACAGCTCGGTGCCGCCCTTAGCATCAAAGGTCTTGGTAGTACCGGCAAGACCCGCGCCGGTGATGTCATCCGCCACCTTGACACTGTGATCATTCTGCAGCACGAACTGAACGGTGTACTGCTTCAGAGTGTTGGAAGACCACTTGCCGTAAACGTGGAGATCCTTGCGTATCTCCATGTTGGCAAAGTCGAAAGCTTTCTCCACGCCGTTCTCCTCGTAGAACCAGCCGACGAAAGTGTAGTCACCATTTTCAGGCTCTGCGACATTGTTCAGCTTGCTGCCGTGGGAGACGGTCTCAGCGTGATGGGTGGACAGACGCTCATTTTTCTCGTAGGCGGTTTTGTCAAGAGAGAACTTGACCGTATGAGTATTCGGAACCCACTTGGCATAGAGCACCATGTCAGAAGCAGGCATGGTCATCTTGCTCAGGTCTGCCTCGGAGCCAGCATAGCAGCCGGTAGTAGTGTACCATCCGGCAAACACATATGCGTTTGCTTCCAGATTTGCCGGGTAGTCAGGTACAAAGTCGTAACCATTCAGCGACGCCTCATACTGCACGCTGCCGCCCTTTCCTGCAACAAAGCCGTTGTAATTGTAGAAGCTCAGGTTATAGCTGTTGCGGGTGTAGCAGAGGTAGTTGTTGTTATTGATTCCGTTTGTTCGTCCCCCCTGCTCCATCTTACTGAAAGACGGGTCCGACCACCACTGAGTAAAGCCCGTAATATCATGGAACTCTTCAGTATAGGTAAGATATCCGGACTTCTCAATGTCGATTTTTTTGTAAAGCTTGAAATTTTTCCCGCCGTGTGTATATTCTCCAGACTCCCCATTCAGTGTTTCGACATAGTACCAAATAACGGCTCCGGATTCACTATCGTACCGTGTAAACGTAATATTTTCGCCGGGCATGGTATCAATGCTGCCAAGCTGCGTTCCCGGTTTAAAGGACTTACAGCCGTTGGGAACTTTCCACCAAATGGTCTTATCCCCATCCTTAATAGGGAAGTTGCTATGGATATCTTCCTGATACTTGGCGGTGATGGTCAGGTCGGAAGTTTTATAGCAGGAAGATGTTCCCCATCCACCGGTAGTATGAGTATGCTCATATCCAACAGGGCAATTGTTTGTATTGCATCTTCCAGTAAACAGACCATAACCATTGCAGCTACGGTTGTGCGTCTTGTCGCAGCAAGTTTCCGAAGTATGTGTATGCTCTACCTTTCCACAGACAATTTCGATATTTCCATCTTCAAACGTCAGCGTATAAGAATTTCTCGTGAAATACACATTCAGCACGGTGGAGCCGTCGCCGTTTACGGTGACAGTTTCTACCTTATTTGTGTTATAGGTGAAGTGGTCGCCGTCGCGGCCGGTAAAGCTCTGGTTCCTGTAGTCGCCGCTGCTCTTCTGCGTTCCGGGCTTCACATTGGCGGGCTGGTATGTTCCTGCCACGCTGTAGCCGTCGTCATTGGCGTTCTCGTACCAGAATACGACGGTAAAGCCTGCTTCGCCGACTGTCCAGTTTGCCTTGTAGCTGGTGTTCGCTGCGGGCATAGTGGTGGGGATGGTCTTATCCCAGCCTGCGAAAGCGTAGCCGGGCTTCGTCGGCTCAGTGATTGCGCCGATGGACGCACCATAGCGTGCGTAGATAGGCTCGGTGCCGTAGCCGCCGTCCAGATCAAAGGTCATCAGGTAGTAATACCTGTCATAGTAGACCTCAATGACGGTGGAGCCGTCAGCAGCGATGTTGGGGCGTTCATATATCAGAGAGTAGAAGCCCTCATACGATTTTGCCGACTCGGGAACCTGAGAGTTGGTCAGCCCCTGCTTGGTCTCGCGCTCGACCTCGCGGTACATATCATTGTCCACATTCTGCTGATAGTGGATGACAGTGTAATCCACATTAGTGGGCTTGTAGACGACATTGATCGTCACATCCTCAGAAACGGAAGCGATGTTGATCTCATAGCTGTTCTGCTGTACATCTTTTACATACGGCAGATAGCCCTGCACCGTGGGGAATTTGACGGTAGCAGAGAAAGGAGAACCCTCAGCCAGCGTGGCAACATAGGAATCTGCGACCTGCTGGTTGTTCTCAAACTTGTAATTAATTACTACGCTGTATGTTGTTTTTACATCCGGGGTGCTTTCACCCTCGTCTGCATATGCCTTAAGCCCGAAGCTATCCAGCCCCAGAAAGGAAACAAGAGAGAAGGTCTCGGTCTCTGCTGCGCTCTCTTCAGCAGGCGCGACAGATTCTTCAGCGGGAGCGGCGCTCTCCTCAGCGGGGTCGGCAGGCGCAGCACTCTCCTCAGCGGGTGCAGGCTCTTCAGTGGGCGCAGCGGGTTCTTCGGTAGGCGCAGGCTCCTCGGACGGTGCTGCAGACTCCTCGGAAGCAGGCGTCTCAGTGGGTGCGGGCGTCTTCTCGGGTTCCTTGGCGGTGTCATGGATAACAACACTGCCGGGATCCAGCACCGTAAAGGTGAACGAGTTCTCTTCAGCCGCGTCGATGGTCATAAGCGCCATGTCGGAAACCATCTGCACGGTGAGCTCATTGGAGTAAATGGCTTTCCCGTCAACAGGAGTAAAGCGGCAGCGCACAACGGCCTGCCCATCCTCGTTCAGCAGATTTGCGACCATGGCATAGCGCAGGGTCAGCGCATTGTCGCTCGAGCCGATAATGTTGGCCCAAACGCCATTGCTCACCCTGATCTGCCACTGGAAGCTGCCTGCGGTGCTTTCGCTGAGCAGTGCTTTAACTGTAACGGGGGTTTTCTCCGGCAGCCCTATATTAGAGACCTGCTCGCCGTCGCAGTATATGTTCAGCCCAGTATCCTTTGCCGCTGCCGCAAGCCCCGGGACAAACCCGAAAATCATCACGGCGCAGAGGAACAGGGAAAGTAGCCTTTTCTTCATGCTGCTGCCTCCTTATGCTGCAGGCCAACCAGACGCAGTCAGAGCGCTGGTGCCGTTGTTGGCGGTCTGCACGGCCTGTGCGCTGATATCGACCGTTGCGGCCGCGTTCTGGTACTCGTTGCCCATGGTGGGCTCAAAGGTCACGGAACTGAGGATCGGCGCGGTGGTCTCGCCGGGCTTCAGCGCCCTATTATAATAGTAGTACCCGTCCGTGCCAAGCGTCCAGTCCGTCGTGTTCAGGCCGAGCTTTATCAGGTCGGGGTCGACTTCGCCGTCGCCCGCGAGCTGGATGTCCTTCGTGATGAGCACGCGGACCCATGCTTCTGACGCGCCGGTGTTCTTGATCTCGGCAATCTTGGTAACGGCCACGCCGGGCATGATGCCGGTCACGTCCTCAAACGGCGTCTGCTTCGCTTCATCCGCCCATTCCTTGAGCTCGATGTCAACGCCGCCGGAAGTGATGACGTTGTGCGCCGTGTCTTCCGCAGTAAAGTACGCAAGAGTCCCGGCGGCGACAATGGCGACGCATATCGCCAGTACCGACAGGATCAACAGTTTTCGCTTCATAGTCCGTGCTCCTCTCAAGCTGAAATTGCTATTACTCCCAAAAGGGATGTTTACATAATTCTATGATCATTACCAGATCATATGAGAACATCCCGAATATCCCCGGATGCTCTCATATGATCTGCACCGCAAAGGGTGCAGACCATATAAGAAAACGTTTGTGTTTAGTGATTATTTGTCAGATCAAATCACTTAGCGTCGAATGCTGTGAAAGCATCTTCCCAAGTATCGAAGCCGTCAACCTGAATGGCTTCTGCCTTAACGGTAATAGTTCCGAAGGTTTGACCATTCTCAATGGCAGCGGGAATCATCACCTGATTGAACATCGCAGTAGTATCAGCGCCGGAAGCCAGAGTTCCGTCATACTTCAGAATGAACTTAGCACTGAAATTGCCCAACTGGAAAGGAGTGCCGGTCGTAACGCCCTCAATGCTCCAGCCTTCACCAAGCGCATCAACGAGAAGCAACAGAGACTGTTCATAACCCTGATTGGGATAGGCAATACCGAAATCGGGGAAATACGCAGCGCACATATTCATCCAGTTTTCAACGTTAACAGTCGCACGAATATAGGCGGCGTTCTGGCCAACGTTATGGACAATCGGGTCTTTGGTCACGACAGCACCGGGGTAAACGTTATATTCGTTGCTGGTAACACGGTCACCCTCGGGATCATTGACGTTGGTTTCATCAAGCTTGATCTTGACATCGCCCATCGTGAATGTATTTGTGGCGGTCTTGGTGTCGGTGAAATAGGCCAGAGATGCACCTACTACTGCGATAGCGACCAGTGCTACGCACAGGAATATCGCGGTGATCTTCTTTTTCATGTACTCTTCTCCTTAAACAAATATGTAATGTACTGCGCCTCCGCGCAGATGGATCACAGAGTTACGAGGTCAAGGAGTGACGTTCGCCCATGCTTCTGCAGCGGTGAATTCCGTTGTGGCGTTCTTGTGAAGCTGAGAAGCGTAAGCGGTAACGGTCAGCTTCGGCAGCGTTTCCGTTGTAAGGCCATCCATCATCGCCTTGGTGACTTCACCCTTGACAGTGACCTGATCGTTTGCCAGAACACTGTAGGCTGTGCCGATATCGGCGGTCAGAACCTTGCGGAAGTAGACTTTGGTTTCACTGGGAACCAATGTCCAGCCTTCAGCCATCTCATAAGTCAGGAAGGTATCGAAGTTCTGGGACTTATCCAGCTTCACGAACAGGTAGCATTCCTCGCTGCCGGCAAGAACCTTGGCCTTGGGGTCTTTGTGGATATCATAGCCGGGAACCATCTTGTATGTTTCATTGGTCTCGGTCAGCTCAACCTTGATGTCGCTCGTGGTGAACGTATTGACAACCGTATCAGACTTTGCAGTCAGCCATGCCAGAGTACCGGAAACAGCGCAGACAGCCAGCAGAACCAGCGCCAGCACCATTGCCAAACCTTTCTTCTTCACGTCGTTTCCCTCCTTTCCTCAGAATTTGCTATTGGGAATTTATTTCAACAGGGCGCCGGAAGTTTTATTCTTTCGGCTTGTTGGAATCATATGAGATTACTGTGCGTCGTAGGCAGCCCATGCTGCGTCAGCATTGGCAAAGCCGTCAGCCTGGATGGCTTCTGCAACTGCGGTGATCTTGAAGTTGTTGAGCGCAGCGAGCTGCTCTCCGGTGACCCATTCGGGAACGGTGATGCTGTCGAACAGAACGGGCAGAACAATGTCAGCATCAGGAGCTGCGACAGTCTCGGTGTAGTAGAAGTAATAGGTAAGAGTGTCGGCAGCTTCGTCATAAGCAAAGTACTTTGCACTGCCCAGCATATCTTCGGTGTCGACCATGTTATCAGGGATGATGCCGTCCCACTTTGCAGCGTTGACTTCAACAAAGTTGACCATACGGATCAGCGGGAATGCGTTCTCAACGCCGGTGGGGCCGTCGTCTGCGAACTCAGGATCAGTGCACATTGCGATGATATCAGCAGCATTATTGAAAGTGACCTTCATGCGGACGTATGAGCTCTCGCTGACTGCTTTGACCGTGACGGTAGGATCCTTGGTGTAGGTGTGACCCGGCAGCAGCTTGTACTCATTGGCCTTGACGCGCTCTGCAGGAGCTGCCAGAGTGCCGTCAGTGTTGACCTTGGCTTCGTCCAGAGTGATCTTCACGTTGCCGACGGTGAAAGTGTTTTCAACCTTGTCGGTGGAAGTCAGGTACGCCATTGTTCCCATTACTGAGGCGGCGACAAGCAATACCGCACACAGAGTCAGGAGCAGAGCCTTGCTTTTTGTTTTCATTACGAAAACCTCCTAAAAATGTTATATAGGGAGCCTTGCGGCATTGCCCTTTGCATCAATGCGGAACGCGCTACGCACCGCTTCCCGCTTCGTCAGTCCTTGCCGAAGCGGC
>ULUU01047889.1_pt1 | contig 35401 bp, 31 predicted proteins | sample 1958871 | NCBI WGS metagenome assembly ULUU01 (sample SAMEA4835770, study PRJEB28245) | human gut metagenome | biome: gut microbiome; material: fecal sample | place: Denmark | collected 2008 | reverse complement strand
AAGCAGGCTTATTGCATAAGATTATTATACCGAACTCACGTAAATATTACTACGCTTTCCTTATTTCATAACATTTTATATCTTTGTACGTTGAAATCCAATTATAAATACCGTTTATGACCAAGCAGGAAATATCCGAATACATACGAATCCAATACCCTCGTGAAAATGAAGGATGTGATTGGAAAGAATACAAAAATTTAAAGAACAGTCTTTGCGGGCATGAAAGCGATGATGTGGTGTCGTATGTGTCCGCCATTTCCAACATGAACGGCGGAGCGATAGTTATCGGAATACAAGACGGAACTTTTGATGTCGTAGGTATTCAGGATTTCGGTAACTATACTATTGAATCCGCAAAGGCGAAGATTGTCGAGAAATGCAGGAACCTTCTGTCTGAAGACTTGAATATTGACGAGCTGAAAGCCGAGGACACAGGAGAGATTGTTTGGATAGTAACAATACCCAAACATAAGCCAAGACTTCCGGTCTACGCCCACAACAAGGCTTGGCAACGCATTGGCGACTCGTTAGTTGAGATGACGGACGACAGGTTGCAAACAATCTTGTCTGAACTTATTATCACCGATGATTGGAGTGTCGCCGTTGTTGATGGAGCGACCATTGACGACCTTGACCCCGAAGCGATAGAAAAGGCACGCAAGGAGTATGTAAAAAGAAATCCTTTCCGCAAGGCGGAAATATCGGCATGGGATGATGCAAAGTTTTTGGACAAGGCAAAAATAACGATTAACGGTAAGATTACCCGTGCGGCGTTGGTGTTGTTGGGCAAGGAAGAGAGCGAGCATCTGCTTAGTCCTTACGTTGTTTGCATCCGTTGGTCGTTGCGTGAAGCTGGTTCGACACAAAACAAGGATTACGAAATACTGTCGATGCCTATGCTCCTAAGCGTTGACAGACTTTACAACAAGGTGAGAAATGTCAAATACAGGCTTGTGCGCCCTGACTCTCTTTTCCCTGACGAAATGTTGCGCTATGATATGTTCAACATTCGTGAGCCATTGAATAATGCAATAGCTCATCAAGATTATACGAAATGTGCGAGAATAGAGGTCGTGGAGTATGAGGACGATCATATCATATTCCAGAATTACGGAACGTTCTTGCCCGAAAGTGTGGAAAACGTCGTTACGAAAGACTGCCCCGAATCGGTTTACCGCAACCGCTTCCTCGTTGAGGCGATGCGCAACCTGAACATGATTGAGACAGAGGGCGGCGGAATAAAAAAGATGTTTGTCAACCAGCGCGTCAGGCTGTTCCCTATGCCGGAATATGACCTGTCAGACGGCAAGGTAAGGGTGACGATAATAGGAAAGGTGATTGACGAGAACTTTGCACGCATCTTGACCGACAATCCTGAACTGCACCTTGACGACATAATGCTGCTTGACAAGGTTCAGAAGAAGAAACCTATAACCGACGAACAAGCTGCGTATTTGAGGAAACGCAAGTTCATCGAAGGGCGCAAACCGAACTTCTATCTCGCCCATAAGGTAGTGTCAAGGACAAAGGACGGCAACCTGAAAGGGCTGTATATAAAGAACAGGAGTTTTGACGATGAGTATTTCATGAAACTTGTTCTTGAATACTTAAAGAAATTCGGCAAGGCTTCACGCAAGGACATTAACGGGTTGTTGTTCGGCAAGCTGTCGGATGTGTTGAACGAAGACCAAAAGAAGAACAAGGTTGACTACCTTTTGAAAAAGTTAAAAGAACGTGGCAAGATTGAATCTAATGAGGAAAGGCTGTGGGTCTTGACCGAATAATTCCGCGAGTTTTCCGTGACTTTTCCGCGGAAATTCCGTGAGATTTGCACGTAACATATTGATAATAAGACGTTTACAGAAAGTGTTATTGATGTTCTTTTCCGCAGAAATTCCGTGACTTTTTAGCGTGCAGAAGTAAAACAAAAGGCAGCGATGAGATTAAATGACAGAAGTTTCAAGGTTTTCATATACTCCGGTTTGGGAGTATCCGTCCCGATTTTGGTCGTTGGGATAGCCATGCTGTTGTCTGGTTATCGCATCTCTCCGGAAGCCAAATTCTGGTTTTGGATGGTTGTCGTGCTGTCTGCCATTGTCATGCTGTTTTCTCTCATAAGGTTATTGTGCGATTTCATTCCTGTGGAGAAAATATCAAGACGGCTGCGTAAGAATGAAGTTTCAGTACAAGATTATTCATTAAAAACAAACAGCATTCAGGATAAAGACCAAGAACAAAAACAAGAAGATACAGACCACCACTGTGCGATGAAAGCCTACTTCATCAGGCAGTACGTAAATAAGGCGTATGTTGATGAGCCTGTGTTTGAAACATACGAGGAACTGTTCAAGGAAAACAAAGGCGGCAAGAATGTTGTCCTTGCCTTTTATTGCGGTGCCGACACGAACATGAACTGGCTGATTTCAATTCCTTCTTATTCCGAAGCCGCAAGGATATTCGGAGAGGATGTCGTTGGGAGCAAGAACAATTACAGCGTTCAGAAAAGCAACCTGACAAAAGAAGAGCCGGACGAAAAGAAGCTGACGGAAATAAGAACGATGAAGCAGCTCATGAAGAAAATTATGGCAAGCAAGAAAAAGTAACCTCTTTATAATTTTTCATTAGGAACTGCCTCCTTTGGTTTATGCCATTGGAGGCAATTTTGTTTTTGAACTATACGGAACTTTGCAGAACGCCGTCGAACGTTTCTTGGAACACCATAGAACTTTATGTTACTTTATTGCAAATCCCTGTGTTTGTGGTTTTACCATCGATGTTATAACATTGGAATAAATATCTTTGCATTGACGACTTTACGCTGAAAACCGCCTTCTGCAAGGCGGGGACAACGTCCGTCAAAAGGATATTTATGAAAGATGATGTATTACAAAGCAAAACAGGTAAAATGGAAGACGAAAAAGCACCTTTTGGAACTCAATTAGTCATCATTACGAAAGCCGACCTTGACGAGCTTATCAGCAAGGCCGCAAATGGCGGTATCGTATTGAAAAACGCCAATGCTCTTAATGACGAAAAACGTAACGCAGCCCTGCCTGACAAGGAAAGATTTATAACAAGGGACGAGGCCGCAAGGCTTTTGCACGTTGACCTTAGCACCCTGTGGCGATGGAACAAGGCAGGCATTCTATGCTCCAAGAAAGTGGGGCAACGTAGGGTGATGTACAAATATTCTGATGTCTTGGATTTGTTGAATGGCAATGCGTATGGACAAAAAGATTAAGAGTTTCGCCGTCTGCATCAGCAATGCGGAAGCCGTAGGTTGCCTTGACGACGTGATGGCCGGACGGTTGTTTAAGGCCCTGTTTGATTACGCCTCAAACGGAACTGTACCGAAGTGGAGCGACAAGGCTTTGACGGCAGTGTTCAGTATGTTCAAGTCGCAGATAGACAAGAACGTTGAAGCCTATCAGGAGAAGTGCGAGAAAAACGCCATCAACGCAAGGAAACGTTATGCTACGGTGAATATAAACAAACCGAAAACCACTGAATGCGGTCACTTGCCACCGCATACGACCGCATCCCAACGGAACAGAACGGTTGCCGTCGCAAGCGAATGTATGCCAAACGGGGAAAATTATAATAGTAATTTTAAAGAAGAAAAATTAATTAATAATACTCTTGAATACCAGAAGATAATTGTTCAAGAAGATATAACCGGTCAATCAGAACACGACAAAACATCCCAAACCGACCGTTCATTTGACTGTGTATGGGCAATGTACGGCAAGCCGGTAGGAAACAAAACACAGCTTGAAGAACAATGGAATGGGCTGTCAGACAAGGAGCGCGAAGCTATCCTTGACTATGTGCCCCGATACGTCGCGGCGCGTCCCGACCCGAAATATCGCAAGAATTTCTGCAATTTCCTTGCCGGCCGCACATGGGAAACAGAACCGATAATGCCAACGACTTATGGAAAATATAAACGGAACGCCGATACAATTTCCCAAACGAGAGAATGCGCAAGGGACGATGCGGCAAGACTCACCGAAGAACTCATCGCAAAGTGCAACACCGACTGCGAGGAAACAGTATGACGAACTTAGGCGTTTGTATCCTACAATCAAGGATTTCATGCTTGCCAACAGCCCGGACAAGCAGATGCAAGTATGCAACAATCCTGACAAATGCCACTTCGGCAGTTCGCCCACACTCTCGCAGTTGAATGTATGTTACGGCGAAACGGCAGCCGAGGCGTGGCTCGTTCCCCAGCTTTATGAGCTTGGCGACTTTGAAGGACTGAAGGGACAGGCCGACAGACATCAGCTAGCAAAGACCGCAAAGATAATCACCACAGAGTTTTATTACCTGAAAACAGACGAACTTCTGCTGTTCTTCTATCGCTTCAGCGCAGGCCGATACGGCCAGTTTTACAGCTATTTCACGCCTTCAGTCATCATACGTGGACTACGCGACTTCCTCAAAGAACGTGCAAGGGCTTTTGAGCAATATGAGCAAGCTGTGTGTGAACGCAAGTGGCAGGATGCTAAATGCAAAGCCGTGACATACGAGGAATACATGGAGAATATGCAAAGGCGTGAAAGCATGGTTCCCATTAGTGAAGACATGGCAGAATAAGAACGGCATTTCCAGGGCGGTCGTGGCTGTTGGAGCATAAATGAAACTGACGGGAACGGTTGGAGTAGGTTTACGCCAGCCGTATTCGGCAGGCGGATTGAAAAGTGAGAAATGAAGAGAATAAATCCAATATAATAAAATTAAAGTGAATGACATCCATCAAGGTGAAATTTCGTCCTTCAGCCATAGAGGGCAGGGAGGGCAGTATCTATTATCAGGTAATCCACAAGCGGGCGGTCCGCCAGATAGGGACTGGCTTCCGCGTGTTTGACGCGGAATGGGACGATGATACGTCGTCCGTCAAAATCACGCCTGAGGCAGTAGGGTACAGGAAGCAGTATCTGTACAGCATTGCAGAGTGCATCCGCTGGGACATCCGTCGGTTGCGCATCATCATCGCGCGGTATGAAATGCTGGGCGCGACTTATTCTGTCGGCAATATCATAGAAAAATTTGGCAGACAAGCGGACGGACACACCTTATTCAACTTTATGCGGGCCCTCATAGGCCGGTTGAGGCAGCTCGGCAAGGTGCGCACGTCTGAGACCTATACCGCCGCCTTAACCAGTTTCATGAAGTTCCGTGGAGGGCGCGACATTCTCCTGTTCGACATTGACGGCTACACGGCGATGCTCTATGAGGCGTGGCTCAGGGCCAACGGCAACTGCCCAAACACCATATCCTTCTATATGCGCATACTCCGTGCCGTCTATAACCGTGCCGTAGAGAATAAACTGACGGAACAGAAATACCCCTTCAAGCACGTCTATACGGGCATAGACAAGACCGTAAAACGCGCCATACCGCTGAGTGCCATACGACGTATCAAGGAGCTTGACCTTACCCGTAAGCCGCACCTCGGCTATGCGAGGGATATGTTCCTCTTTTCATTCTACACCCGCGGTATGTCGTTTGTCGACATGGCATACCTGAAAAAGTCCGACTTGAAGGACGGCATCCTGACGTACCGCAGGCGGAAAACCGGTCAGCAGCTTGCCGTAAGGTGGGAGGAGTGTATGGATGAAATCATCGCCAAGTACGGCAGCAACCCCACGACACACCTTCTGCCCATAATCACCAACCCAAATGCAGATGAGCGGACGCAATATCTCAACGCCATCTGCCGTATCAACATGGCACTGAAAAAAGTCGCCCGTATGGTCGGACTGGGCACACCCCTTACCATGCACTGCGCCCGCCATTGCTGGGCAAGCGTGGCCAAGAGCAAGAACATACCGCTCTCGGTCATCAGCGAGGGCATGGGCCACGACTCTGAGGAGACTACACGCATTTACCTCGCATCGCTCGATACAAGTGTGGTTGACAGGGCTAACAGCCTTATACTGAAAGACTTATGCTTGCCAGGCAGGTAAAGGGGCGTCTGCTTACCGAGCTGAATTTGCGTAAAATAGAATTACATGTTTGTGATTACATCCTTCCGACCGTTGCGCCCTCATTCATAAAAGACGGCCTTTTGGCTTGTAAAAGGTGCTCTTTCAGGCTGCGAAAGGTGGCCTTTTACAAGCCAAAAGGCCGTCTTTTATGAATTAACGTAAAGCATAATTATGCACGATAATTCATGCTGGTGACTATTTGTCACCACTTTGTGACTTATTGTCACCTGTTAATCCCCGTAGTCTTTCTCTTTTATTAAATAATGTGATAACTTTGCAACCAAAATGCGAAAACTGAATTTAATTGAAAGGAGAATGTCAATGAGAAAAAAGTATGTAAAGCCAACAATAAAATCTGTGGAATGGAAGTTCCAAGACCCGGTGTGTAGCACTGTGTATATGCAAAGTCCATGTGTTGTAATCGAACAAACTGAAAGTCAAACACGTGTTGACCATATACATAGTTTCCAAAACAACTCTCTTGGGGACTGGAACGTCACGCCAAGTAGATAACTAAACTTACAAATATAAATTATAGGAAATGAAAAAATACATTAGCATATTCTTAATAGCGTGCGGTTTATTCTCGTCATGCTCTAACGATAACGAAGACTTTTTCAAAGGAGATACGCCAGACATAGCTCCAGGAGTTTATTCTTCAGACTTGGTTTTACAGTCTGAAACCGGCCAAAGTACAGAAAACATAACGCGCGGCGTAGATGACTTAGGCAACTTCACGAATGAATACCCGCTTGATGTCATATACGTACACTCTGCCGACAATGGAGAAAGTGGCGACCATAAAGTTCTTGAAGTTCCCTTGAAAGATGTTGTATTCTGCAATGGATGCCGTGGTGTGCATTTGGAAATGGAAGTTAATGAAGATGGTGAAGGATATACAATAAGGAATTCAGATGGTGAGTCAATAACTTTAACAGATGATGAAAGTGTTTACTTCTCCTCTTATCCTTATGCATATTGGCACGCAGAACCCATAGATGGTACCCCTGTCGGAGACAGTCCCGTATTCCAGCAGACTGAGGGTGTAAATGAGGAATTATTAAAGAGTAAAATTTACAGTAAAGAAGATTTGGTGAATTTGTTGCAACAAGGGGCACCTCAAATTCCTCTGACAAGACACTGTACAGGCTTCAGGACAACATTTATGTTCACTGATGTAACATCACAAGGGGGACATAGCTTTTCCATAGCAACAGAAGAACAATGGGCAACTTTTTTACATGGCACCAAACCAAGTGACTTTTATATAAAGCTGTACCTTGGTCCAAATTTCTGCGAAGATTATGATATATTAAACAACTCTGTTCCTGAAACTGACAGGGGTGGATATTATGTCACGAATAATAATGAATACATATCATTGAAACAGGTTGTATATGTGACATCTGGAGCCACATCTGAACCAAGTGAAGTTTATTCCTACTGGGGATTTGGATACGGAACTGAAACAGGAAATATTCTTATGGCACCACTTAACTTAAACGAAGGCGTTGGCAACATTCAAGATTTCTCAATTTACGTATTTATAAAATATATGCCTGAAGGCAGCGAAATAAATACAACAAGTGATAATAACTCCGTATGGCTGCGAGTTCCAATCCCTGACATGACAGACTTAGCAAACAGGATGCACAATCTAATCGTCGCTCTTGACGTTCATGAGTTAGAAGAGGTCATGCAAAAGACATCTACGACGACACTAACACGTGGAATTTGGAATAAGCCAATAGAGCTTGAGCTGAACCATCCGATAAAGATAATCAACATTCAACAATAAGAATAACAAATAGTCAGACACGATAAAAGGTTGCGCCGCTATATGCAGCACAACCTTTTATTATTAAATACGCACGAGTTTGGCATAAACCCGGCATTTGGGAACAATCGGCAGCAGGGCAAAGCGAGGGCACTTACCCACAAAATCGCCACGACTCACCCACGTGTAGGGACGCTCGGTCTGAGCGTCCGGCATATCAATACTTGACGCGGACGGGAGTTTACGACATTACCCGGACGCTCAGACCGAGCGTCCCTACACGCGGATGCGGGCTAACCGCCGACGGACGAAAGCATGGACGGCACGGACTATCACCGACAAAGGCTGAAGGCAGCTTAACAAAAACCACAATGCGCCATGCGGAACGGACGCCAGACACAGGCAAACATGAACCGAAACTAATAAACAAAGCAATGAAAGCAAAGATAAAGGAAGGACTCCTAATCAGGAGCATCGCGGGCGAACACGTGCTGATAGACGCAAGCGGAGAGGTAGACTTCTCGAAAATGGAGATGCTGAACGACACCGCCGTAAGCATAATAAAAGCCATGCAGGAGGGCGTCTGCACGGCTGAGGAACTTGCGGCGCGGCTCGCCGCCGAGTATGACGTAACTGTAGACCAGGCTCTTGCCGACATCAGCGACCTGCTTACGGCGATGAGTGCTAAGGGACTTGTCACCATAAGCGACTGACGGCCGTCGGGCTAAAGCCGCAGCACGGCGTCGCAGGCGGCGGCTACGGCCTCGTGATGGGTTACGATGATGAACGTCTTGCCGCGGCACTCGCGGCGCAGATTGCCTATAAGGCGGCTCTCGGTGGCTACGTCAAGCGACGATGTGGCCTCGTCAAGCAGCAGCACATGGCTCTGCCTGAGCAGGGCGCGCGCCACGGCTATGCGCTGGGCCTGCCCCTCGCTGAGGCGGCCGCCCTGCTCGCCGATGCTGGTGTCGATGCCGGCAGGCAGAGAATAAACAAATCCGGCCTCGGCAGCGCTGAGCGCGCGGCGTATGTCGTCATCAGTAGCCGTGGGGTTGCCCATCAGCAGGTTGTCGCGTATGGTGCCGCTGAAGAGGGTGTTGCCCTGCGGCACGTATGTAAAGTTGCACCGCGTCTGCGGTGACACGTCGCGGCGCTCGCCGCCGCAGACGAGCGTTATTCTGCCCGTGACGGGAGTGACGAAGGCGAGAAGCAGGCGTATCAGGGTGGTCTTGCCGCGGCCCGTTACGCCTACTACGCCCGTACAGCTGCCTGCCGGGAATACGTAAGAGAAGCCGTCAAGCACGGGGCGCTCGCCTGCGTCGTAAGTGAAGGTGACATTATCAAGCACCACGTCAGGCACACAGGGCATGAGCACACGGCGCGATTCGTCCTCAGACGGCACCTGTTCGAGTTCGCGCAGCCTGTCTACCGAGGCGAGTACCTCGACCAGCGACGGCACAATGCGCGCCATGTCGAGTATGGGATATTGCACTTTGCCCACCAACTGCAGGAAAGCGGCCATCGTGCCAAATGTTATCGCGCCTGAACTGAGCAGCACGACGCCCCACGCGAACACGGCCAAATAGCCTATGGCGAAAGCCGCCGAGATGAAAGAACGTGACAATATGGAGAAGCGTGTGCGCCCCATAATCTGTGAGCGCAGCGCCGACTGTTGGCTGTCGAGCGTGCCCACACGGCCCGCCGCCTGTTCAAGCGCCTTTACGACGACGCGCTGTTGCAGGCTCTCCTGTATGGTTGACTGTATCAGGCTGTCGCTTTTACGTATCTGGCGGGTGTAGCGGTACATCTTCTTAGTGTAAAACCGGCCGGCCAACAGCAACAGCGGAAAGACCGCCACGACAAGCCACGGCAGCCATGGGTCAAGCAGGCAAAAGAACGCGAGCGCCACCACAAACTGCACGAACGACACGACAAAAGCCGGCAGCGAGCCTGACAAGAGGCTGACGACAGAAGCTGTGTCGCGCTCTAAACGGTTGACGATGTCGCCCGTATGAAACTGTTCGAGCTCAGCCCAACGGCCCGAAATGATATGCGAGAATACGTTGTGGCGCAAAGAATTGCCCAGCCCGATTTGCAGGCGTACGCCTACCCACGTGGCGGCCGCACTGCAAAGCAGCTGAAGAATAATGATAACTGCCAGAATTATCAGGGCGGAAGCGATACTGCCTGAGGCTGTGCCTGTTGCCATGTCAATGATGTGCTTCGAGTAATATATGAAAGCGAGGGAGAGCATGACAGCCGTTATGCCTATGGCACAGCTCAGTATTATACCGCCTCGGTAACCTTTTGAGGCCTGTTTTATGTAACCTCCGTTAATCCTTAATTTTATGAGCAAGCGCCTTAAAGGCATGAACGCCGCCATAAACAGCGAATATGCCCGCCACGCAAGGCCTTGCGCGGGGTAAGTTTTACCCTTGCGGACAAAAGACACGGCCACGCCCGCCACGTCGGCCATATCGGCTGTTTCGGTCTGCACGCGGTTGCCGTCACCTTGCAATACCAACTTGTCGCCTGAACGTCTGATGACACGGTGAAGCACTACGCTCCCTCCACCGCTTACACGCGCAAGCACGACACTGCCGCGGCGTATGCTTCCGTCCTCGCAACGCCGTAAGGTGACACGGTCGCGTCCGCCGGCAAGAAACGGCATCATGCTGCGCCCCTTGACCGTAACCGTGACGTCCTTTCCGTCAGCAAGCAAGGCGGAAATCTCATCGAACAACACTTCGTTATCAAAATCCATATCCTGAATAAGGTATTAATAAAAAACACAAATGTCCGCAAACGTCAGGACGATGTTTGCGGACATTTCAACGGGAGCCATGTGTATTGTTATTGTTTCTCGATCACATAGTTTATGCGCACTTTTACGCAACGGTTCAATTTTGCGTTAAGTCCGCGCGTACTCTTATCATTTACTGTGCTGATAGGATCAGTCAAAGCATTAAGAGAGAAGCTGTTACGGCCGATGTTCTTGAATACTCCACTGTCCTTGAGCCACTGTATAACGGTGCGCGCACGGTTATAGGCCAACGCCTTGTTGCGCTCAAGTCCTACATTCTCGGCATCCTCGCCTACGTAGTTGTCCTGACTTGTGGCCAGTCCTTCGGCCGAGACAAACTGTATACGTCCGTTCTCGAATATGTTTTTCAGCTCGGCAACGGTAGTAGTGTCGGCAAATCCCGAAATATATCCGCCGTCACCCTCAACGGCTGCGTAAATATCAGCAAAGCTGTACAAGTCGGCTTCATCGTCAAGTTTCATGTTCTGTTTGACAACGTCAAGTCCTGAATGGGCATTAAGACCGTAAGATGTACTTTCTTTATAGTTTTCAGCCGAAATCAGTTTTTGAGTTGAAGTCTCGTTATCAACACGGTAATACCAAGTTTTATCACCCGAGTAAATCGGTGCGTAGTAGAATCCGGCCTTGTTCTTAAACTCGTTCATGCTGGCAGCATCCATATCAAGAGAAATCGGTGATGATGACATTTCGTAACCACGCGCAATTCCGTCAGCCTCACACTTATTGGCTTTCACTGTTGGTAAATCCTCTGTCTTGAATGAGGCGAGCGAACGGCCCGAAGCAAGAGCCGAAGCCACGGCATCAGTATCAGCAAAGCGTTTCTGCGTGAATATGCCTGAAGCAAGGTAGTCAATGGCATTTACGCTTGAACCTTTTACGATAGGAGCATCATCACGGCCGGAATAGTTATTCGGGAAGAACACGTAGAACACCATTGTTTTATACTCCGGACAATTAGGTTCGGGCAGTATAGTGTTGGTGATATAGACAGGCTCTTCACACTGCACACAACGGTCCCAATGGCGTTTCTTGAAGTAATATGTAAGACCTACGCTCAGGCCAACGTTAGCGTCAAACCAGCGGCTGTCCTCTCCATTAGTCTTGTTGGTGATGCCGTCGAAGTTGGTCTGATATAAAATCGCGTGAGCCTTTACATCAAGGGAAATGTCTTTTTTCTTGCTGAAGAAACGGCTGTATTGCAGTTCGAAATGTCCGCTCCACTCGTTGCGCTGGGCTGCTATGTCATAATGATGCAGCGCGCCGATGCCGACTGAAGCGATAAACTGGTTCATCAGCTTGTCTGACTCCTTTCCCTCATAGCCGCAGAACAGGCGCGAGAGGTTGAACATGGCATTGACGCTGAAGTCGAGCCACTTGTTCTTAGTCTTCCAGTAAGGCGTGCCGTCGTCGGCAGTAAGCTGTTCTCCGGTAGCCCACATGGTTTCCTCCTTACTGTAACCCTTGGAGGCACCCATGCCAAACTGTATCTTGGCACCGATACCAGGTGTAAACCACTTACCGAAACCAATCTTGAAATCAGGCGAAATCAATCCTCCAAACTTGCCTACACTACCGTAATCACCTGCAAAGGCATGAGCGCCAACTTCTCCGAACACGAACCAGTTGTCCCAAAATCGGTTGGTAACAATACGATAATGGTCGTCTGTCGGTTGCGGTTGCACCACCGACTCGCCGCGCACAGTGTCGCTGACCACAGTCTGCGCGCTGACGCTGCCGCATACCAGCAACAACGCCATAACAAAAAACATCGTCTTCTTCATAATCACTAAAATGTTTAGTCAGTTAAATTATTGTTCATCCGTTAATCAATACACGCCCGTCAAGACGGCCGGCACGATGAAAAGGCCGGCAGCAAGCGGCTTTCAGCAAGTCTTTCAGACGGCTGGCCACCTTGTTGAGAACGAAGAAAAAGGCCTCGCCCGGCATCAGCCCGAACAGGCGCACGCCGCGCTTGACCCAAAACCAGCCGTTCCTCGCCACACGCACCGGCGCATGGCGAGTGCCGACGCCCATGCTTTCACGTTGCGACTTCAGGACGTAACCGTCGTGCATGAATACGTGGTAGAGCAAGGCCGTGGTCTTATCGGCACGCGACGGGCCTGACTGTGGCGTGCCGACAGCCAGGTAAGCGTCAATGAACCCGAACAACGCACGCCCGAAACGCCACGCCCCGAGATGCCTGAGCATGGCCTCGAGGCGTGCAAGGTCAACCCCGGCACGGCGCAACATCACGGCAACGTCGCACACTTGCTTCATGCCTATGCCGTAAGAAAGGACGTGGCGGCGAACGTGGAGGATAAGGCAAGCCAGGTAAAACTCCGCCGTCTCACTCGGCGCATGGTCTTCGCCGACGTTATCGCGCCACCATGCCGACGTGCCTGAGGCCATGCGCTGCAGGCGGGCGTTCATGAACGGACTGTAAAGAGCCTCGTAGACAGGATGGAACTCAACACGATACTGCCCGCCGAAAGTCCCTGCGGACTTATCGCCAGGCACCGTGCCGGAGGCAAGGGGCAGACGGTCTAACCGCTCAACGACGATGTCGCCGTCCTCGTGATAATACGGCACGCCGTTAACCTGCAATAACCTTTCCAGCTTGTTCCAGCCCTCATGCACCACGATGTCGATGTCGCCATAGCTCCTGTGCAACGGACGGGGATACCAACGGGCAACCGACACCCCCTTGAAGACGGACGAGCGTATGCCTTCAGAGGCGAGAAAGCCCACAAGGCTGTCGCCGCGGCGCTCCATCCCCTCGTTCACCATCTCGATGTGCAACAAGTGGAACACCCACTCTTCCCACAATCCCGGCGCAGGGCGAACGGCCGTTGCGGCAATGCCGTCGGCCACAATGCCCGACACAGCCTGCCGGCACGAAAGGCGGAAGACGGCCTCCCAGTCGCCAGCGTCAACGGGGACACCCGGCGCGGAGCCGTCACCCCACAGCCCGTTGCGCAGGAAATGGAAGAACAGCCGTTCGGTCTTAGTCATTATGGAACTTGCTCTTGATTTTCGCATCGATAAACTGCGGCACTTTCCAAGCCATCTTCATCAGTTTCGTAGGAACGCCCAAAAAGCCGTGCGACTTATACATCCGCACGTCTTCAGCCCATATTTGGCATCGGCTGGCGCCCCCGGTAGACAGTCCGCCCATACGCATCTTCACGAAATACTTGTCCAAGTATTCCACGTGCAGCCTGTGTTCGTAAAGATAGCGCACAAGGAAATCGGAGTCGGAGGCTATTTTGTAGCTCTCGTCATACAGCCCGCAACGCTCAAGCACGTCACGGCGGATGTAGACCGTAGGATGCAGCGGCAACCAGCCGAGCCTGACTTTCCACCGGCGGAAGCGCCCGCTGACCCAGTTGCGCACCACGCGGTCGGTGCACTCGGCATCGACATAAAGCCCGTTGCCGTAAACGATGTCGGCCCCGGTGGCATTGAAAATCCCGACGATGTCGGAAATTATGTGCTCATCGTAAAAGAAATCGTCAGAGTGCAACAAGCCTACAATGTCGCCCGTGGCAAGGCTGATGCCCTTGTTTATTGCCTCGTACATCCCGTTGTCAGGTTCCGACAGGACTTTCGCAATGCGCTTCCTGCCCTTGTAACGCCCGATAACGGCAAGCGAATTGTCGCAACTCGCACCGTCAACAATCAAGTATTCAATGTCGGGATAGTCCTGCGCCAGCACGCTCTCGATGGTCTGGCCTATCGTGGACTCCCTGTTGAAACAAGAAGTTATAATCGTAACCTTCATTTTTTGTCTATGTTTTATGAATGTCAGCAAAGCGGCCATTCATAAGTATTTAAAGGAGTTTGCTCCAGTAGTTAAAGGGGGTTTCTTCAGAAGTTAAAGGAGTTAAAGTAGTTAACGCTCGTTTCACTCGCTAAGAAGTTAAAGACAATAACTTTTTCTTTTAGGAGTTAAGGAGTTACGGAGTAAAGAAGTTAAGACATTAGCTTTTTCATTCATTCTCCTCCCCTCGTGGAGGTTGGGAGGGGCTACTTTTCCCCGTATTCATGCCTGATATACGCTTTTATCTTTTCGTCGTCAAAGTTAAAACGCTTCTTCAGCTCGTAAACTTTCGCGTCGGCAAGTGTCCTGTACCACCATCCTTGAAGGAAATGCCACAGGAAACCCTCCTTGCCGTCAAGGAAACCTAACCGCAAGAAATAGCGGTAGAAGAAGAAGGCGAACGCCCTGAAGAACAAGGGCAGCCTAACGTAAAGCAACTTGCCCTTCCTAACCAGATTGGTATGCGCACCCGAATTTAGCCTGTTATCAACCATCCCATACTCCGTCATCAATAAGTCAATGGCCTCACGTGTGGCATATCCGTTGTGCTTTGCAGTCCAGAAAGTAAGCCCGTTAAGGTTGTCGTCATAAAAAGGAGCCTCCAAACTTTCCACAACCCCTTCGGTTATCTGTATATGTTCGTCCATAAACCTGTTCTCGCAGCTGGCAGTCCCTTTCCTGAAAAGCCGCAACAGGATTAACGGAACGATGCCATGCTTGATGTAACGTCCCATGAAAATGCGTAAGCACGGGGCTGTAAACCCATTCACGTTTGCAGCAGCATTCGGCAAGCGCGAATGCAACTCGCGTATCAAGTCGTCTGACAATACTTCGTCGGCATCCATGCGCCACACCCAGCCTGACGTTATCGGCAGGTTCTCCAACGCCCAGTTGAACTGCCTGGAATAATTCACCCACGCATTACGGTAAACCTTGGCACCCATCGATTTGGCAATCTCTACCGTTCGGTCAGTGGAATATGAGTCAACGACAAACACCTCCCGTGCAAACTTCTTGGCGTTGTCCAGGCAACGACAGATGTGTTTTTCTTCATTGAAAGTTAATATGATGACTGAAATATCAAGCATAAACGTTCTTTTGCTTACCCTGTTGACTGAATTATTTGTGCCGCATTGCAACAGGCTCTTACGGCTTGTTACATTATGACGGCTTTTGCTTACGGTTTCAACTCATTCCCGACGGCGTTGCAATAGGTATCCTTTCATGGCATAAAAGGTGGTCTTTTACGAGACGAAAAGCCATGTTTTGCAAGCTGAAATGATACCGTTTAAAACTGTTACCACTGCCGCACGGCTTATAATAATTCCGCAAACCATGTTGCCTTTGCCCTCACCCTCGTGTAGGGACGCACGGCTCGTGCGTCCGCCCAACCATGGCACAAAACGGCACGTGTGTACAAACAATGTTTCCCGGACGCACGAACCGTGCGTCCCTACACGATGGTATTAGTCTGCTCAAGAATATTCATTCCTTTATTCATTCCTTTTTTGTATGCCTCGCGCCTCATTTCCCCTTAACCAATGCCTTGTGACGGGCCACGGCGTCAGGATAATTACGGCGCAGGAAACCGTCAACCGTCTTGTAAACCAAGCCGAGCCGTGCCGCAATGGTGCGCAGGCTGTCCACCGTGGTGGCGTAAAGGCGGACGGCCTCGGCGTATTTTTCATTACACTTCCGCGACACCGTTTTGCCGCTTGCCGTGCGTATCCGCCCGTAGGTCTTGGCCAATTCAGGCTCATGCTTGCGCAGGTAGTCCCTGAACACGTCAGGGTTGAAGCCGAACTCCGCCGCTACCCGTGCCACGGGCCGCGGGCTGCGCCTCAAGCTATCGATGGCCTCCGCATACTTGGCCGCCACCGTCTTCACGCGGCGGCGCGAGCTGCGCAGGTCAGCACCGTCGTCAACACAGCCAGGCAAGCCAAGGCGTTCAAGCACCAAATCCCGGTGCCATTTGTGCATATAGAAGCGGAAGCCCTCGCCAGACACGCCCGTAAGGGCCACAATCTCCTTCATCGTCAAGGTCGTGTTCCGGTAAAGAGCCAAGGCACGGGCATACTTCCGCTCTGTCTCGGCTGACGGCTTATACTTCCGGCCATTACCCAGGAGCTTGCCGTATGCCTTAGGCACCGACATGGCCGACTTGCGCTCTTGGCGCTTCTCGGCCAGCACGTCCCTGTGGTAAAACCTCAGGTGCTGGCTCAGCCCGCTCTCCGACACATTGCAACGCTCGGCAATCTCGGCAACCGTCATGTCCGTCGTGCGGTACAGCTCAACGGCCTCGGCATACTGCTCGGTACACTCAAGGCGCGCGCCGCGCCATACGTTGTCGTTGATGCCGAGCCGACGGCGCACCTCCTCGCGCCACACGAGCGTATCAGGATAGTGCACCCGCATGAAGTTTGCCAGCGACGTTCCGTCAAGCCCGTACTTGCGCGCCACCTGCGACACGTTCAGGTCGATGTACTCCATTGAGCTACAAGCCGCCACGGCATCCTTATACTTGGCGTGCGCCAGCACGTTCTGCCCGTCAGCCTGCCACATCCTGACACCCTGCACATCGCCGCCAACGGCCTGTATCTTGTTGCGGCGCAGCACAAGCTCACGCCAGTATCTCCGCAGATAGTTACCCAATCCGCCCACGCTAACGCCGCACTTCTCGGCGATTTTATATAGAAGGATGTCCGTGTCGGCATAAAGCTCCACCGCCTTGGCATACTTACAGTGGAGGGCGTAACGCCGCAACAGGCGCGAACGCTCCTTAGCCGGCAAAGCGTCAACCGAAACAACGCTATCTTTCATCACCTTCGATTATCACCCTTTTCTTCAAGAAGACAGCAGGATTGCCGCCTACGACAGTCCACGGCGCTACATCCTTGAACACGGCGGCACGCGCCCCTACGACCGCCCCACGGCCAACCGTCACCCCGGGGCCGACGAAAGCCTCGGCCGCCACCCACGCACGGTCGGCTATGCGGATGGGCATCTCCGTCTGTTCGTGGCACGGCGAACTGATGTCGTGCGACGCGGTGCAGAGGAAGCACCTTTGGCTCACCGTAGCGTTGACGCCGACCTCCACCAAGGCGGCATTATAACAGTCCACCCCGGAGGCCAAGCAGGCATGGTCTTTCATTACAAGGTTCCACGGCATAAACACCCTTGCCGAGGCATACACATTAGCCGTCGCGGCAATCTTCGCACCGAAACACCGGAGCAGAAAACGTTTCCAGGGCATGAACGTGCTCTTGGGGAACGGCCGCGCCAGCAAAGTCCAGCAGACCGTCCACGCCATTCGCCTCACGCGGTTGGCCGTAGTGTAAGGTGACTTGAAGTGAACGTAGTCCACTATTCTTTCATCCTTGGATGATTTCACCACTAACAAAAAGCATAATTATTGGCATTCAAGCACGCATACAGCCATCAAAGTAGACATGGCCTATGTACGTTTATGACACTGCCAACGGTCAAGACATATATCTAAGTTAAAACAGCCTGACACAAAAGGCCACCTTTTAAGGCATGAAAGGCCACATTCCAGCGCGTAAAAGGCCACCTTTTGTATTTCAAGACATGGCCTTTCGGCCTACACCACGTTTTATAACTAACTCTATTGAATTTGCATTGCGCCGCAATAACGCCCGGAACAGGCCCAACATACTGCAGACAGGCAAGCGTCACGACAAACAGACATACATCCGGAGCATACGCTCGGCCATCATCCTTGACGAATACTTCTCCTCAACAAGCCGCCGCCCGTTGCGTCCCATGCGCTCAAGCCCGGCTTCATCCGTGCGCAAAAAATCCCCCAAGGCATCAACAAGACCGCCGACACTGCGCTCTATCCACCATCCGCAGCCCCACGTATCCAAGTCGTGCCACGGCGCCCCCTTCGTCGTAATAACAGGAGTGCCACAAGCCAAGGCCTCGGCCACGACGATGCCGAAGTTCTCAGAGAAAGTCGGAAGCACCAAAACGTCAGCTTTTCTAAGCAATCGCCACTTGTCATCACCATATACGCCGCCAACAAAACGGAACATATCGCCAAGGCCGAGCCTACATATCTTGTCTTTCAGCATCTCGATATACCGTCTATCACCTTCGCCAGCAATCGTGATTACGTAGCCACGCAACTCATCGCGCATCAAGGCCACGGCCTCAATCAGGGTCTCAATGCCTTTCTTCACGTGCACTCGTGACATGAACAATATTTCGCGACGACGTTGCCACGACGACTTCAACGCCACGCCGCCTGTGTCAATGCCATTGGGAATTACCACGATGTTAGCGTTATACCCTAATGCCAAGAGGTTTTCTTTCTCGCTTATGGCCGTAGCGTGCAAACAGTCGGCGGCCTTTACTACGTTTTTTTGATAAAGCCAAAGAGCCGGCAACTTCTTCGTAAAATAATGGTTCCTGATTATCCACGGTTCGAGCATTCCGTGCGGTGTAAGCACAATCTTGCACCCACGCCTTTGAGCCAACCATTGTGCCAAGGCGCATTGCGGCATCCAGCAGCCGTTAACGTGAACCACGTCGGGCCGTATCTCATCAAGCAAGGCTACAAATTCACGCCTCATCCCGCCAAGCAGCGAACGGCTTATATAGTGCAACTCCGCATTCTCCATAGCCACGGGGTAAGGCCAGCGGTGCGTAACCACGTGCAAATCGGCCAACCGACCAAGCTCCTTCGCAAGGAGCTGCATATATACCGCCGTCCCTCCAGACCTGCGGTTAATGCTCGGAATGTAGTGGATGACTTTCATCGGCAAAATTCATTCTCTTCCATGGCGCAACAACAGTCCCATTGGTCAACAGACTATCCACAAAATAACGTGCCAATGATTTACCTGAAATGGATTGTGACCAATCCATTCTATATAAACGGCCTTGACGTATGGCCTGAATATCCTTAACGGCCCAGGACATTGCCGACGCTAATCCTCTCCTTGAACGGAACACGCATCCTATACGTTCATTGACAAGCAAGTCTTTCGCACCGCATTTGTCGCTGCAAATCACATACAATCCACATTGCAAGGCTTCGTTTATCACTGCACCCCACCCGTCGTAACGTGACGGCAACACCAAGACATCAAACTCCGGCATAAGCGAATGTACATCTTGCATCTCCATACATCCACGAAAGACGACATTAGCAAGGCGGCGTTCATGCACAAAATGTTCCAACCGTTTGCGTTGCGGGCCGTCTCCTACGATATGGAAATCTACCTCCTGAGTACTTGACGCTAACACTTTCAACACCGAACCGACATCTTTTCTTCTAATAAGTGCACCTACATATAACAACTTTAATCTTCCTTGCACGTCGCCGCTCTGGGTTTTGCTGAGGCTTGTTACTTCCGTACAATACGAAAAGGGCACGACCTTCCATCGCTTGCTCCAAAAGCGGTAATAAGCCGCCGCCATACTTCCAAAAGCAAACACATAATGGATGCGCTTGACGAAACGATAGTCTTGTAACAAAAAGCGCAAGCAATGCAACGGCAGGGGTTTTAAGATATGTATATTAGGGGCTTCGGTTATGATGCCTCGCTTTACGTCAAAGGCCAAGCTCAACTTTAGCCATCTGAACACATCCGCATCAGCCCGTATGCCTAAAAAGAATGCGTATGTGCCTTTTTCAAGAAACAGGTTTTTCACAACATCGTCTGGCGGCAAGAGGAACATCCGCACATTTGTTCCGTCAAGCAAGTGCCTACTATCCCACCCCATGTCCTTACGATGCTGGTAATCAGTTCGCGGAACGATAAGGCAAACCTGCGCAACGCGCTTATCGTGGCAAAATTCCTTTATGTACGGAACTTGATGCGGACTTATACAGTTTTGGAAAAACAACAAATTCATGACTACTCAAAAACCTCCTTAACCCATTTGTCAAACAACCTTGCACGCTCTTCCCATTCGTGCAATTCAGGCGTAATCCCCAACTCCTTTTTGCCTATTGCTACTTTAATAGCCTCAGCGAGGCTTTCTATCGACCCGGTGTCATAATATACACCCTTATCCTTCAAGACCTCATACGGCTCGCCAATCCTTGCCGTCACTATTGGCTTACCGTATGGCAAGTACATATACAGCTTGCTCGGACAGCGTGCCTTGTCCTGCACGGTATCGTTCATTGGCAATACAAATACGTCTGTAAGCGAAAAATACGTTGATATTTCCTCTTCCCTCACGTATCCCGGCATCCAAACATGGTCATCAAGACGCTTTTCAGCAACATAGGTCCTTATCCTTTGGCTGTCGTCACCATCCCCCAACAGCAACAGCTTAACGTTACCCTGCCCGATTACCTTTACAGCTTTCACTATGTCAATGGTACGATATGCCCTTGACAAGCTGCCAAGATATGTCACGAAAATGTCGCCACAACCTTTTTTCAGCGCTATATCGCCGCGGTAAAAATCTCTTTTACAGACGTCACCGTTATACGCATAAGGGAAATACAATGACGGAAGTTCGTTTCTGAATATCCGTTTAGCACGCTTTTCGTTAAGTTTTTGTAGATATGTACTTGCGTTCAATATTCCATCGGCATAGGCCAATGAAAAATATTCACTTAACAGCTCATAACCCCTGCGCCACCATTTCACGTCTTTTATTGCCGAACGCAATTCACTATATTCAACCAACTTTCTGCATTTAAAATCCACAGTAACGATGTTCCTGAACACAAATGCGCATAAATAGATATAATCAGGCCTTATCCGGTTCACTAAAACAGACTTCTTCTTTCTTTCGTCTAACGGCGAGGCGTAAGACAAGAAATGCACCTTCACCTTTTTATCACATTCAATTGACGAGCGATGACGGTTTTCTTCCGTATCATCCATGATGATATGTACGTCCCATCCTAACCTAAAAAGTGGATTAGCCAAGCCAAGTGCACGCTTCGCGGTAGCAATATTTTTTATATCACCAGTCGTAACGAAACATATTGTCTTTAACTTAAAACACATACAAATAATCAAAAGAATAAAAGCACAACTTTATTTATATCGGCACAAAACTTCCTCCATATTCCTTCTATGCTCAGAGAATCTTGACTTGACTAATGAAAACTTATCTTTGTTATTAAACATACTCAAGACAAATATGATTGCAAAAGCTACTGGCATAGTTTGGCGGAAATGCGACTGTGGTGAAAACAGTGCCGTCCACAACAAATCTAAAGAATAATACACCAAGACAAGTTTGTATCTGTTTTCACATCTCATAAATGCACTCACTCCCTTCCAAAGAAAATAAAGAACTATATATCCCATCGCCAGGAACGCAAACACGCCGTTCATCATTCCGCTGCCTACAAGCACGGAATGCGAAGGTATCAAGTAATGAAAACTTATTTGGTCTCGGGACAAGGCCGCAGCCCCATCATGAAAATGCAGCATCAGCCGTTGGTAATGCCCCGTGGTATCGTATGCCCATGCCCCATGCCCAAACCAGAACTTATCCATGAATGCTTGCCAACCAACCCATGCCTCCCTCCTGCCAGCCATAAGCAATTCCAAAGGGTTATACGGGTTATTGCACAAAAACACTTGATAGCTGTTACCACTGGTTATCTCGCCCGATAAGACTCGGCTCACATAATATGCGTAAAAGGCATAGCCAAGCACGCACACTATGGCAACAGACACGGCCAAGGTTTTCTTGTTATAAGTAAAAACTCGGTGCTCAAGCATATATGCAACAAGCCCCGAAAGCAAAGCCAACGCTCCTGCGCTGCGTGCACCAAGGAGAATAAGCACTATGCCCAACAAGGAGAACAACAAGGAAAAATACTTATGCCTGTAGATGATTGATACGGCAAGGAATGAAAAGATGACAAGTGGGGCGACATAAAACTTCAAGTATGCGGCTGCCTCACCCTGCATCACATCTTTAACCGACCCTTCATCAATGATTGAACCTGATACAAGCATACTCACGATGCGCGAAACCACAAGCACAAATATCAACAATTTAGATTTCGACAAGTAATAGACCAAAAACATAAAATGGAGGTAAGACACCACCGTTATGGCCAGACCTTTCAACGCACTCTGCAAGTCGTTGCCTACCATATACTCGGAGAACACTTGGACGCAAAGCAAGACGGCATAGGCGACCGTTATCTTCATTAAATCCTTGGCCTCTCCCCACTTCACCTTCGGCAAAATGAACAACGGGACAAACAGGAGCAGAAAGAGCTCGCTGAGACTGATTACGCCGACAATCTTAAACTGCAAGCCCCAACCAAGCTCGAACAGCAATATGACGAAAGCGTTTTTATACTGCATCATCCAACTATGAAAGCCTAATCAATTAAAGCGCATTTGCGGAACGCCTCATACCATCGTTCCGCCACAACCGAATATTCATACTTCACAAGGAAACGCCTCAAGCCGTTCAACGCCACTTGTTTTCTCTCAGCTTCATCCATGTTCAGCACACGCAATATCTTGTCGGCAATGCCCTTCGCGTCCAAGTTCACCACAAAGCCGGCTTTGCCGTAATCAACTATCTCACGCTGCGGCTCGAAGTTTCTCGCCAACACCACGCATCCGTTGGCCAAGGCCTCGACGTATGACAGGCCGAAGCTCTCAAAATACGACGGCATCACATAGATGTGTGAACTTTTAAGCACATCCATCGCATATTGATAATCCCTTGCCCCATGGTTTACTACCGGCAGGTTGCCAGGTATATCGACCTGGCCGTCAGTGAAGCCCGACACTATGTGCAGCTCAACATTCCTGACTCCGCGCTCGTTGCACAATATGCCTAACGCCTTGAGCAACAGGTCGATGCCCTTTCTCCTTGCCTGTGCGCCAATGAAGGCTATCTTAAATACGCCAACGCCGGTATGTTTCCCAATGACTTCACCTTGCGGCAATGCCTTCAATGTGGGCAGCAGGAACGGCAAATTGACAAACTTATGCTCATAGCCGGGAATAAGCTCATGAACCAACTTGAGCGAATAGTCGCTGCGCAAGTTGATTATGCAACGCTTGGTAGCAACTTCCCTCATGTCACTTACTAACTTCTCCCATCTCGCTATCGACTGCTCCGTTACGTAGGCGTCAGTGTTTTCGGGGTCAATAAACGACAAGTCGCACAGCAACGGCACCCCCTTTTTGCTACTCACCGGGATTACTCCTTGGCTATACACCACATCGAAGTGGCGGCTTTCAAACTCTTTCTCGGACACAATCCTATCGTGCGTTATCTCAAAACCCAACTTTTGCTTACCTGCAAACAGCGGAAGCCTACGCCTTACGGCATTGAACAAGTGGGACAACACGGGCTTCACCGAAGCCGACCAAGCATGGGGATAATAGAAATCCAAGTCATACTTATCCCCCAACGTCTTGAACACAAGCCGCATACGCCTGTCCGTTGAGTGGCCTATATCCCACGGAATATGGTTCATGTATATTTTCATTCACGAAAAACTATCCAAAACCTAAACATTATTTATCTGTACATACACCCATCAACCGCATAATTTTTGCGGCTGAGACATCCCAATTCAATTCTTCCTTAAACCTTTCATACGTGCTAATTGAGAGCCTTTCGTAATACCCAGCGTCAAGAAATACCTTTTTTATGTAATCGGCAAAGATTTGCGGAGGCGTACCTACATCAAACAGTTGGCCGTTAACGCCATTCTTTATGATTGTCTTTATGCCGCCCACGGCGTGGGATATTGAAGGCAAGCCGTAAGCCCCGGCCTCGCAAAACACCAGTCCGTATGCCTCACCCACCGACGGGACGAACAGGAAATGAGCGTCACGGTAAAGCCCGGCGAGCCTATCCATGCCCCCAACTTGCATCTTGCTGATAAATCCATGGTTGACAACACACGAGGGAAGCCCTGCAGGGACATCCCTCAACCCCACCAAATGCAGCTCAACGGGGAAGCCCGACTCGTGCAGCAGCCTTACGGCATCAAGCACAATGTCAGCTCCTTTACGCTTCCAATCGACACCTACAAACAATATTCTGCACAAGCTCATGTCCTTGCGGCGTATGTTATCCATGACTTCCGCCATGGTCGGTATTTTATCGATATTAGCCCCCAAAGGTATTACCTTCACCTTTTCTTTTACGCCAAGGCCATAATGCCGCACAATGGCATCAGCCGAAGCGAACGACGGAGTAAACACGTTCATGCACTTGCCGAATGCGAGTTGCTCTATAAGGTGGGCCTCGCCAAGGCTGTTCATGAGCCTGTTGAAACCTTGGCCAAGCATATATTCATAGCAGCCGTCGATATAGACAAACACAGGTATGTCGGTTTTCAAGTAAGCAATGGGTATTGTGCTCAACGAGAGCACAGCGTCAGTGCCCTGTTCGAGATGCCGCTCAATATGCCGTGCCCAGCCCTTTGCCGAGGCTACGGAGCGTATTGCTTGGAAGTTTTTGCGCCGCAGCCGTGCCCACAGCTTGCGGAACACCATGCCGAGGGTGATTTTCCTGTAACCGTAGATGCAGTAAACCTCGCATCCCCGAGCCTCAAGCGCAGCCCTGACGTAATAATTCGTTCCGCTCCACGAATACTTGTCATAAGGCGAGAGGGGCGTTATATAAGCTATTTTCATGTTTTATATACCCTGCGGTTATACAAAAAGAATGAAATAAAAAAAACATCAAATAGTTTCAATTTAAAAAATACGAATTTAAATATTTTATGTTTCAAAGTGCGAGGAACATAATATTTTAAGTATTCTTTTTTTGTTCTCGCATATCTAAATATTTCATGATAATTTGATTTATCCGCATAAAAACACGCACTAAATAATTGATTTAATCCATATAACGTGTATATTTCTTTAAGGTATGTCTTATCTTTTATCTGAAATTTTTTTATAAGAATATGCAAATTCTTCAATAATTTATCTGATACTGAAATATATTCTTCCGAAGTATGAGATTTCATCGACAACGTAATAATATCTCTTTTTACATAATGATATGAAAAAGAAGAATATAACCGTATTTCTTTTACATAACGTATGTATGTACTTAAAAATATTATATCCTCAAATAGGCTTAACTCATCATAAAATCTAATTCCATTTTCTAAAATAACACGTCTATTAAACAACTTAGCCATGACATACCCATCATTTAAGACCTTGAAACGTATTATTCCTTCCGACATACCAGGAAACTGCAATAATGCATTTTCATAATTAAAGTACACCTTGCTTGCTCTCGGACAAACTTTTGACTCAAAAAATATCCTTTGATAAACAATACTTTCTTTTTCTGTTATTGGCCTATAGAAGAATACAGACAAATAATCTTTCTCCACCCAATCATCACTGTCAATAAAGCAGAGCCAATCGGCCCTTGCCTCGCCTATTCCAAGGTTTCGTGCTGCACTGACGCCCCTATTCGCAGTGTGGAAAACACGAATGCGTGCATCCCTGTCAACATATTCGTCACATATTCTGCCAGACCTATCAGTGCTGCCGTCATCGATAAGAAGAAGCTCGAAATCGGTGAAAGTTTGGGCAAGGATACTGTCAATACACTGGCAGAGATATTTCTCCACGTTATAAACAGGAACGATAACGGATATTTTGCAAGAACTTTTACACATTAAATATCTTGTATTTCTCTAAAATTTCAAATGGAGCTACACGTAATAAATCTTTTTGGATGGAAATTATGTCTATATTCGGGAGTGATTTTTCCTTATTTTGCATGAATAAATCCATCCACGAGCATTCATCCTTCAATATGCCATTAATGTTCCTGTAACCTTCATATCCCATTATTCCTACCGAGCTAAAATAATCGTAAAACTTTATATCGTCATTTTCCAACGTTTTCAGCTTTATCCATAAAGCAGGAATGCCATACGCATGGGACACGATAATGCCATGAAGAGATGTTGACAAGATATGCCTGCAAGAAGTTATCTCGGAAATAACTTTCTCAACATTCCTCGTCCGCAAATCAATGACCTTATACTGGCTACTGTATTTTTCAAGGAAAAAATCCACTTCCGACCAATGTGGTATAATTGCAATTCCATTCTTTTTATCGGAAGGCCTTACCAAAAGCGGTATTAGCAAGGCAGGGTCGCCTAACACGGATGCAGTATTGAAACCCAACTCCCGTAAACGGTTATTTGTATATTTACCGCGGACGGCATAAACCTTTCCGCCACGGAATACACCTTTACTCCTTAAAAAACCGCTGCCCCAAACGACGGAATGCCGATTACCACAAGACGCAATGGAGCCTATGCCCAAAAGATTTTTCTCAAAAGGGAATAATATAGTCTTTATCTTATTAAACTCAAATGACAAAACATAATGCAACAACAACCGAATGCATCCTTTCCCAAAATAAAATGACTTGGCACATATCTTTTTCCCGCTTAATCGTCCTACAATATAAGGACTTAGCATATCGCCAAAATTTGGTTCGTTCCAATAAACCAATTTTATTGTCTTTCCAAAATCTTTTCTTTTATCCATGCCTGAAAACTCTTGCTACGGAAGTCCTTATAAACACCCTTTCGTTGCCTTCACACCCCATTGCATAAATCACTACACCAGAAAACACGACGCAAAGCACGCACACATATATTGCGCCTAAAACATTTTGTGGTGCATAACACATACAAACTAAGGGAACGACCGGAGCCAAAACACTTACCTTCAAAATAGGCAACAAAACCTTTTTGAGATAAGTCCCCTTTGACAAAAATATCATCTTACTGACCAACAAGACGCGAAAGGCCTGTGCAACTAAGGAAAAAAAGATATGCACAATAAAGACTACTTCCGGCGACATTCCTAATTTTAACGCGATATAAGAAACCGGCAAAATGAGCAGCAGTAACCCTCCAACAATCATTTGATACTTTTTTATATTGCCCGTAGCCTGGACGGAAACCATCATGGAATTTGCCAAGGTTTCAATCAAGATGGAACACAATATCAAGCGAAGAAAATTAGCTGTATGTTCTGGCACTAATTTCAACCATAACGATAGAATCACGTCTGTCTCTATAAATAGAGGCAACGACAATAAAAATACGAGGAAATAAGAATACTTTGAACTTTGGAAAATCAGCTTATGCATATATTCCAAATCATTATGGGCGTAAGACTTTGTTATTTGAGGATTTATTGCCATCTGGAAATTCGCACAGAAGCTGCCCACAACGCCCTGAACTTGGACAGCAATACCACGGGCGGCATTGACAACAGGCCCAAAAAACACATTTAAAAGAATGTTTATTCCTTGGGTGTACATTATGCTTGCAACAGAACCAAACAAATTCCAACTTGCAAACCCCATCATCTTGTTTACCAGACTTCTGTCATATACGAACTTAAATCTCGTCTCCTCAAAATGCCTGTTACAATATGCACCGTAAACAAACCGTATCAGTAACTGGACAGTGAACATCAACAAGGCATACAATTTCAGCTTATCAATACTTGAAACCAATAACACATAAACTATGGCCAGCTTCAAAACGACCTCCAATATAGAGATATAAGCAAAGGCTTGCATTCGTTCATGCGCGACAATAGCAGAATTATACGGAACGCTTAGGAGCGATACGACGCACGTCATGATTGAAAACTGATATACCCAAAACGCTGCGTCAACACGATTTTCAGGTATTTGCATATAGTTATTCAAAAGCCATAACCCTACAGTCTCTGCCAAGGCAACTATAAAAAGGGACAACAGTAAATGTATGAACAGGCTTATTGAAAATACTTTTTCTAAATATGACTTATCTCCGTATCCCAATGCAAACGTTATATAACGCTGGCTTGCCGTTCCCATAGAGCCGCTTAAAAACGTAAACAAGGACACAACTCCACCCACGACATTGTAAATGCCGTAGTCGGTTACGCCGAGGGTGTTCAGGACAACGCGGCTGGTGTAAAGGCCTATGGCCATAGTGAACAGCATACGGACGTAGAGCAAGAGCGTGTTCTTGGCTATCCGTCTGCTGTTGGTATCCATGCGAGCCGCGTATTGTTATTTCTTTTCCCCGTAACCGTAGCCGTAACCGTACTTCTTTCCATAGCCGTACTTTCCGTAACGGCCGTATTTGCCGTAGCCGTAGTAATAGCCGTTCTTGCGCTTGTCCATGTCTATGCAGTTGACGAGGGTGCAGAGCTTGGGCATCTTATTGTCATGCTTCAGCTCGTTGATGAACTCGAAGTCACTCTTATGGGTGAAGTCGGCTCGGCAGATGTAGACGCAGATGTCGGCAACGCGCGAGATTAGGCGCGTGTCGGTAACTACGCCGATGGGTGCACTGTCGATAATGATGCAGTCGAAGTGCTCCCTGAGTATGGCGAAGGCATCGTCAAGCGACTTGCGTGCCACGAGTTCGGTGGGGTTGGGCGGAACTTCACCGCCCGGAAGCACGTAAAGATTGGGCGACACCTGCGTCTGGTGGCACAACGAAAGCAGGTCAAGCCCCTTGGGCGAAGCTATGTATTGGGTTATTCCGGGCGATTTCTTGGGCAGGTCGAACACCTTGTTGAGCATGGGCTTGCGGATGTCCATGCCCACGAGCAGCGTCTTGCGCTCCATGAAGGCGAAGCTGACGGCCAGGTTGGCAGCCGTGAAGCTCTTGCCCTCGCCGGGCGTGGTTGACGTGAGAAGCACCACCTTCTCGTCGCCCTGCAACATATATTGAATGTTCGTCCTGACGTTACGGAACACTTCCTCCATGATGCCGTTCTTGTTTTCTGACACCACGATTGTCGAGCCCGAGTCGTCGCCGGCCTTTGGTATGTCGCCTATTACGGGCACGTCGGTCAGTTTCTCCACGTCGGCACGGCCCTCGATTTTGAAACGCAGCTTACGTGAGAGCCAGATGCAGAACACGGGGAACACCAAGCCCACGACAAGAGCCAGCGCGTAAATGTTGCGCTTGTTGGGCGCCACGATGCCTATCGCCCGCGGTTCCTCCACGACGCGGCTGTTGTCTGCCGTGGCAGCCAACGTGATGGCGTTCTCCTCGCGCTTCTGCAGGAGCGTAAGGTAGAGGTTGGCCTTTATTTCCTGCCTACGGGTTATGTCCGTCAGGGCCTGCTCCTGGCGTGGGGCTTGGCTTACCCTCGAGCGGTAGCGGCCGGCCTCGAGGTCGAGGTTGCGGCGCGTTATCCTAAGGGCCTTCTCCACGTTGTCAACTGCCGTCACCACGGCGTTATGCGTGGCGTTGATTGAGGCGTCGAGGTTCACCACGACGGGGTTGTTGGCCTTCGACGTGCGCAACAGGCGCTTGCGCTCTATCTGCATTTCGTTATACTTGGCTATCACGCCTGACAGCTCGGTGTCGCTGACGCCGATGTCGGCCGGGATTACCTCGTGCTTGTTGTCAGGGTTGCTGACATACTCGCGCAGGAAGCCCACGAGGCGCAGTTGCGAGGCGTTGTCGGCGCGCCGCTTGTCATATTCCGACGTCTCTTGGAGGGCGAGCTGTGCGTCGGTGCTCAGGTCGGTCAGCCCGGCACGCTGCTTGTAGCTTGCCAACTCGTTCTCGGTCGTGCCGAGCTCTTCGTTGATTATGCGTATGCGTTCGTCTATGAACTTGGCCGTGCGGCTTGCCACCTGGTTCTTGTCCTCGTTGGCGTCGGCATTATAGAGTGTCACCAATGCCTTGAGGAAATCTTGGCCGCGGCGTATGTCGGTATCGTTGAACGTCAGGCTGACGATTGACGTGAACTCGCTCGTAGGCTCACCGTGCAGCCGTGCCTTATAGCTGTCGGCCACGACCGACGGCGGTGCGACGACGGCTTTCAGCGTCCGGGGCAGTGCCATCTTTGCCATGTTGGAGTCCGGGGTCAGCGTAAGTGTGCCTACCGGCGTAACGAACACGGCCGGCACTTTCTTGAACGCCTTGCTTACCGTATGCTCCTCTCCACCGGCTGTATACCTTGCGTCTACTGCCACGGAGCCGTCCTTGCGGCAGTCGAGGCTGACCTCAAGTGCCGAAGGCAGGCGGTCGGCCTCGTCCGGGGCCATCCACACGTTCACGGGAACGTTCTTGTACGCCGGGACATCATAACTGAACTTCCTCTCGTCCACATAGCTTATGTAAAGGTTTTGTGCCTTTACCACCTTCTTCACCAAGCTGTATGACTGCAGGATTTCTATCTCGTTGTCGAAGTTGTTGGCCATCGACATTGTGCCCAAGTCCTGCATAGAGGCAAGAGCCGTTGCCGCCGTAGACTTGGTCTTGTCGCCCTGCTTTATCATCACGGTCGAGTTGACGCTGTAGACGGGAACCTGGTAGCGCAAATACACGTATGCACAGATTAACGACAACACCAAAAAGCCAAGGATGAACGGCCAACGGACGAGGTAATCAATGATTATCGACTTATAGTCAACCTTCTTGTTGTCGTCCTTGAAGAGTTCTTCGTATAATTGTTCTTCTTTCATTTCGTGGTATGAATAATCCATTTTATTTAATACGTGGATATTAAATCGTTTGCGAACATTCGATTTTTACTTTCCGTATGCCCTCAGTCCGCTCACCTTACCGACACTATTATCAGCGAGGCCACGGTGGCCAGAAGGCTTATCCAGCTTATCCATGACGACGTGTTGTTATTCATGCTGTTGGCCCTTACCCGTGCCTTTGTCGGCCTGACATAGACAACATCGTTCTGGCGCAGATAGTAATATGGCGACTTTGTCACGTCGGCCCTTGTCAGGTCAAGATGTATTATACGCTTGTTGCCGTCTGCGTCGGTGCGCAACAGTTGAACGTCGTCACGTACCGACAAGAGCGTCATGTCGCCGGCAAGGGCCAGAGCCTGAAATATATTGATTTGTTCGTCCTCGACAGGATACGTACCCGGTTTGTTCACCTCGCCAAGCACGCTGATTTTGAAGTTGGCCACTCTCACGGTTACGTTCGGCACCTCGCTAAGATGAGCTTGCAGTTTATCGCGTATCATAGCCTCGCACTCGCGCGTGGTAAGCCCCGTAACCCGTATTTTGCCCAATACCGGGAAATCAATGTATCCCTTGTTGTCAACAAGGTAGTCAAGCAGCTTGGCATCGTCCATGCCTTGCCCAATGTTGGCTTGGCTCTTGGTCTGGCCAATCTTCCTGTAAAACGGGGCTGACACTTCTGGGTCTGAAGTGCTTACCGTTATCGTCAGCTCGTCTTTCGGCATAACGTGGTATTCAAAAAGCTCCATTTTTCCGGTTTCTCCCTGCTGACTGTAATCACTGAAATAGATGGACTTTTCATAAGACGCACATCCTACTACCGACAAAGCCAAAGCAAACAAGATAAAGATGTTTATGCGATTCATAGCAATTTACATGTTGGCATAATCAAGTCAGCGCGTCCTTTTTACGCCGTTCTGTTTCGTTAAATAATTTGTATATTTCATTACAGTCTTGCCGGTGCGCTGATAAACCCGACAATCCTTAATAATTCATTTTTTATATGTTTCTATCAATACGTACATATACGAATGCCCCAGTCAACAACGCCGGCTGAATACAGCATAACTAACGTCGACGGCTTCTTTTTCCGGACGGTTATAAAGCATGCAGATATCAACCTTTCCGGCAATGTATGCCACGGTATCGCTTATTTTCGAAAAGCTCGCAATGTCTGACTTTATAAGCGACGTCATGTCAAGAAGCGCGCAGAAAGCCTTTGTCCCGTCAAGCCTGACGGCCTTGTTCACTCCGGCCTGCCTCATCCTGAATACAGCCTTCAACTTGGCACGCTCGTTGCGATAACAGTCGGTCTTGCCGCTCCACGGAGTACCATATACATAAACATTACCGTCAGGCATGATTCGCAAGGCCGGCTGGTCGTCATTTAGCAGGCGCGAGCCGTCTACATATCGCAGCCACAGGCACGAATGAGTGCTTTTGCCTATGCCTGATGGGCCAATGAATACAGCTGCCGACGAACCAACTGCAACACTTGACGCATGAATAAGCACAGTGTCGTAATAAGCTGCGCTGTATATGTAACTAATCATAATGAAATCTTCCAAAGCCATGCAGTCTGTCTCTGTACCGGCTTTGCAGTCAGTCCTTACCGTACGCCAACCATTGTCTGCTTCCATACTATAAGTATTTTCGCTACCGTTAAACCGTAATGTAACCCTGTAAAAGTCTGCCGCCAGCCACAGGCACATCGTCTTGCCGTCAAACGTATTTGTTATCGTCGGCTCTGCGTCAACGTCCGTAATCGTACATCCGCATTTGATATCGCATATAGTTCTTATCTTTGCGTAGCTGTCATCATTAGTAATAAATGGCTCAAGATTGTACATCTGTTGCGGAAGTATGTCCAAGCCGTCAACCCTGATACCCAGTCCTGCAATGTCAAATGTCATAGCCTTTCCTTATATTTTGTCGGTGTTACGCCATATTTTTTTAAGAACAGGCGGTAAAATGTACGCAAGCACCTGAATCCGGAATCAAAAGCCACAGCTTTAATAGGCAAATCAGGATTCTCACGCATCAGCCGCAAGGCGTATTCCAACCGTATGCTGTTGATATATCCGTTAAGGTTTGTTCCCGCATAACGCTGCATCAGCCTTGCCACGCCGTTCTTGTTCACCAGGCACAATTTCATATATGTTTCACGCGAGAACGCAGGATTCAGAAAAAGTTTACCGTCCATTATCTCACGTTGAGCCTGTTCAAACAGCGACCAGCCACGACTGTCATCGTCAAAATATCTTTTTTCAATATGCGTCTCTGTCACGTCACCGTTTTTCATGATTGGTTTGAGATGAAACTACACGCTTCAAGTATGGATTGTCAACGCAGTCACTTGTATTCGTAAGCGCAAGTCCAAGACGCTGCCTGACATACTCGTCAACGTTCTCAAAACTGTCCTTGTTAATGCCGTTTATGGCCACAGTTATTCCTCCTATCGAGGTTACAAGACACTTATTACGCGATATTCTGATTATATATCCTTCAAAGCCGGTCAACAGCCCTGACGTTATTCTTATTAAATAATGTCCGTCAGAGTAATAATTTAATGGATGAGGCATAAACCTGATGCGGTTGCGGTTTAAATCAAGCTGTATAAAAGGGCGCATAATTTCATCAGGTATTACGGCTGTTGTCTTTGTGCTGCAGTCTTTTGCGAGATATATTCCATGGCAGTTCCGGTTCAAGAACTCTTGTATCTCAACCTTGTCTCCTTGTATGAAAATAAGACCGGATATTGTCGGCTTGTCTTCTTTTCTTACCTGTTTACGTTCTTTTTTATATACCGTTGTTTTATGTATGAACGTCTTAAATTTCTTATTCAATAATCTTTCAATCAAGTTTAATTTTGCATGATGCACAAACAAATAACACCATGACGTAACGCCACTGTCGAGCAAAACCTCCCTCTCCGCAGATTCTTTGTTGTTGTCTGCGTCATAATGTTGCCCCGTGGCTTTAGATTGAATATCTGTACTATACAGTGGCATTGATAATTCAGTCTAATTTATTTTTCCGTATTATACATTTACAATGAATGGAAGTACATATATCTTTAATAAATGTATTATACATAAATCCCTTCGTTTCGTCATAATAGTGATTATTCACTATCACTTGTATCTCTTCGCAAGAGATATGTGTCAATATTTAAAATATTGATTATTAACAAGTTACCTAAATACAATGTGCCAATTTTGCTAAACAAATCACATGATTTGATAAACATTAAAAACACCAATAACAAAAAAATAACTAAGAAAAAGCTGAATATCCAAGAAAATACGTAACTTTGCAAACGAAATTATATCTCTTGCGAAGAGATGTCAAAATTCGCGCAACATCCCGTTTCTTGTTTGTGTTTCTTTTTCCCGGATTTAAGTAACTGCGGTTACGTGTTTTCAGTTAAGTTTATTCCTCTTAACTGAGTTCCTTGTTTTGGAGAATCTTTAATCGTTGTATGTCTGATTTTTGTGTTCTTCATATCTAGGATGCCCGATGCAATATTTCCAGAAACTTTATTTCGCAAAGCGAACAGCAATGAAATTGCTCCGATGCGTGGCAGTCGGCAAATAACTTTTGTGGCCACAAAAGTACAACTTGCTTGGCAAATCCTGTAACCGTGACAATATATCAGGAACGTATTTTGCGTTGATTTTACATGTATCCAAACTCCTCAGAACCTATATATATCGATTACATGACCAACAATTCCATGACTTTGCAAACATGAAATTGTACAATCAAATAATCCGAGTTACGCTGTTTCAAATGTTGGAAACATTCAAGCTCAAGAAATGTAAGTATCAGAAATCCGTAATCCGGCAAATCTTATCCCTGTTGTCATGCGTTATTTTAACCTCAGGCTCTTCAATTCTAAGTTATTGGAATATGGTGTTTATTATGTTAATCCCTAAAATAATTGGATAATGTTTAATAGCAAACAAAAAATTTCAATTTAATGAAACTTTGCAGGAATTTGTAGAGATTGCATTGCGTTTCACGAATGTTCGGTGTTCGCATGGTGTTCGCAAAGGACATGAAAAAAGCAGTTACGAAGTTCGTAACTGCTTGATTTTCAACGTGGGCCATCCAGGGCTTGAACCTGGGACCTCCAGATTATGAGTCTGTTGCTCTAACCAACTGAGCTAAAAGCCCTACACCGACGGTGTTTACCGTCATTGCGAGTGCAAAGGTACTGAAGTTTGGGCAAACTGCCAAATTTTTTGTGGAAAATGTGTATTAAAAACATGAAAAAGCGGCATTTTAACGGTTTATGCCGGGCTTCGGGCCTATGTCGGGTGGTTTTGGCGGCTGCCGGTTGTTGCGGATGTTGTACGGTGTGGCGTGCTTGTGTGTGGCGTTGTCAGTGGCCGTTGTCTGTCGTGTGTTCGTAATGTGTTGACGGCCAGAGGGGTATTGGCCGGAGATTTTGGGGCGTGCGAAATGTCTTGTCCTGGCAAAAGTTGACACATTTA
>ULUU01038630.1_pt1 | contig 35733 bp, 19 predicted proteins | sample 1958871 | NCBI WGS metagenome assembly ULUU01 (sample SAMEA4835770, study PRJEB28245) | human gut metagenome | biome: gut microbiome; material: fecal sample | place: Denmark | collected 2008 | reverse complement strand
ATTCCTTAAGATGATGCAGGTTATTTTTTGAATGTTACTAAATTTGTATGATGCATCGAGGTTTATGAGGTATATTCACCGACATATTCTTTTGGTTTTGCTTTCCGTGCTTTGTTTTTGGCCTTCCGCTGCCGCCGCGCCGCAGTCGGACAATTACGACAAGGCGTTGGACAAGTATGCCTACATCTGTGACTGTTGCGTGGAGATGCGGGCCAAGGTCGAGTCCGGGCAGAGCATCCAGATGGAGTCGTTGGGCTCGCTTATGGCTGAACTCTCGTCGCTCAGGAAGACTTTGTCCAACGCTTCGGGGAAGATGTCGGCGGCGCAGGCGGCCCGTTTTGAGGCAATCAAGGTGAGGTATATGCAAGGGATGATGGCTTTCGGGAAGAAGCCGGACAGACCGAAGTTCATTTCGATCCAGAAGATAAGCCCTGTCACTGAGCCTGTCGAAGTGACCTCTAAGACACGTCAAGCAGTGTCGCTACGATGGTTGGTGGGCCCCGTCGAACCACAGGCTCAGCGACCAGAACTAGTGGCTCAGCGACTTGAAGGGAAAAAACAGCACCGGAAGGAAGGACTCAGGTTGGCCGTCCTTGCCGATGCCGGAATATTCCCGACCCCATCCTATGGTGCGATGGCGGTGGCGACTTGGAAAGGCATCGGCGCATACGTCAACTATCGGAGTGATTTCCGGAAGAATGAATATTCCTACACATGCACCAGCGATGGTGACACTGAATATGGCCGCATCTGGACAACAGGAAAGTCCCGTGCAGACCGTACCATGATCACCGCCGGTCTCGCCATGTTCACTTCCCGTCGTTTCGGATTCTTTGCCGGAGCCGGTGTGACATCTTACACTCGCTGTTGGGAGGACGTTTCCGGCCAGTGGGCCAAAGTGGAGGACAAGTCATTCAAAAGTCCGGCGGCCGATGTGGGATTGTTCCTGACATTCAGCCCGTTGATACTGTCCGTGGGTGTCACGTCGGATTTTTCCGGCCATGCTGATCTTCAATTCGCCGTCGGAGTCTTTTTCTAGAGGTGTCTTTTTTGCGACGTTTTTGGGCATATTCGTTCCCCAAGAACTCCAGATGCCCCTCTTCGGTGACAAAAACCGCCTTTGTCGTCACCGGAGAATCCCATCTCAAAGTGTCTTCAGATGATTGATCCCGCCTTGGCGACCGGCTATGTAGGACGGAGTGTATTCGCCGTCCCTGAGGATTCTGGAAATGTAGAGAGGGGAGCCTTTTATGAAGTTGGCGGCCTCAAAGCGGTCTCCTTGCCTGAGTTTGGAGTTGAGGGAGGATTCTACTTCAAACAGGTAGTCGCCCATGTACTTGAGTGTGACCTTGCGATTGGGATCCCAACCGATCTCAACCCTGGAGTCCGGCGCCAGGTCGCAGGAGTTGATGAAGTTGGCCGTGAAGAATCTTGACTGGAGCGCCGTAGAATTCTTAATGCTTTCACAGAATGTCTTATAGTCTGTTGAGCCGATATATTTGGCCAGTACATCAAGTGTTGTCTGCCGAGGAAGCGGGGTCATGTTGACATAACCCCACATCCTTTTCAGTGTGGAGGCGGAAATTCTTTCATGGGTCTCGCTTTCAATCTCTTGAGCCAGAGAGTAAAAGTCAGTGGATGTCATGACACTCTTACAGAATCTCCTCTCCACAAGAGACATCAAGTAATTAATTTCCGGGATCTGCCTGCTCATACAATGGCCTTTTTACTTCGTGCCGAAGATTCTGTCTCCGGCGTCACCAAGTCCGGGAATTATGTATGCGTCTTGGTTCAGGCACTCGTCAATCGCGGCCACGAATATGTCAACGTCCGGATGCTCTTTCTGCACGCGGGCGATTCCTTCCGGAGCTGCCACGAGGCACATAAGCCTGATGTTCGAGCATCCACGCTCTTTCAGCATTGTCAACGCGTCGCAAGAGCTTCCTCCGGTGGCGAGCATCGGGTCGGTCACGATCACGAGACGCTTGTTTATGTCTTCAGGGAGCTTGCAGTAATAAACCACAGGAGTGTGGGTCTTCTCGTCACGGTAAAGTCCTATGTGTCCGACTTTCGCCACGGGAACGAGTGTCTGGAGTCCGTCCACCATGCCGATGCCGGCGCGGAGGATCGGGACAATGGCGAGCTTGCGGCCGGAAACCTTCTTGGCCGTCATCCTGCAGATAGGGGTCTCTATCTCAATGTCGTCAAGTGGAAGATCGCGGGTGATCTCATATCCCATCAGAAGGGAAATCTCTTTAAGCAATTCGCGGAAATCCTTGGAACCGGTTTCCTTCTTCCTCATGATAGTCAGCTTGTGCTGAATCATGGGATGGTCAATAACGTGCACAGTGCTCATTGGGTAAAATTTTTCGTAAAGTTACCATATTTTTTCCACACTTGCACGGTTCCCGGCCAAGTTTATTCACTGCCTGTCGCATGAGCCGGAACACAATAATATTCCTGAAAAAGATTATCTTTGCACCCGGTTAGTATAGCAGTAATTGTTATGTGGTTATCGTTAGCGTTCCTGTCGGCGGTCCTGCTTGGATTCTACGACTCCTTCAAAAAGGAATCCCTTGGCGGCAACGCCGTCATCCCTGTGCTGTTCCTGAACACATTGTTCTGCTCGCTCATATTCATTCCGTTCATCGCTCTTTCCTACGGCACCACCGCTCTTGACGGCAGCATCCTCAAGGTTGGTGAATATGGTGGCTGGGCGGTCCAGAAATGGATTCTGCTGAAGAGCGTCATAGTCCTCAGTTCCTGGACTTTAGGCTACTACGGAATGAAGCATCTTCCGCTCACGATTGTCGGCCCGATCAACGCCACCCGCCCGGTTCTGGTCCTGATAGGTGCGATGCTGATCTTCGGGGAGAAGCTGAACTGGCTCCAATGGATCGGAGTCCTGCTGGCTGTCGTGTCTTTCTTCATGCTGAGCCGCAGCGGAAAGAGGGAAGGGATTGATTTCGAGCATAATGTCTGGATCTATGCCGTGGTCGGAGCCGCCATTCTGGGTGCCCTCAGCGGACTCTACGACAAGTTCCTGATGAATCCGGACGGCCTTGCCATGGACAAGATGTCCGTCCAGAGCTGGTACAACATCTACCAGTGCGGAATGATGGGCGTGATGATGATGCTCATCTGGTATCCCAACCGAAAGAAAACCACACCATTCCGCTGGCGCTGGTCAATCATATTCATCTCTGTATTCCTGAGTGTCGCCGACTTCGTCTATCTTTACGCCTTGTCTCTCCCGGGTGCGATGATCTCTGTCGTCTCGATGATCCGCCGCGGCAGCGTCGTGGTCAGCTTCCTCTTCGCCGCCCTAGTCTTCAAAGAGAAAAACCTCCGCAGCAAAGCCATCGACCTCGCCCTCGTCCTCCTCGGAATGGTATTCCTCTACCTCGGCTCCAGATAGTTCGCTCCGGTCGCAGGGTTTGCCGAAGCTTCCAAGTACGTTTCGACACCTCGACCAGCCCGGTGCGCTACAGACTTAATGATAGTGGCGCACTGGCTACTATGGTTGGTCGCTACGCTTTGCCAGACTCAACGCCCTGTAGATGTGTGGGAGGGGCGGGGGCGTGGCACTTAAGTGGATGATAATGAGTCATGTAGCCTCTTTCGTGGTTCTGGTTTTAATACCACGAGAGAGCGCTTCTGCTTGAATATCAGGATTTTATCTGCCACGGTGGGTCGGCCGACGATGTCGCCATGACGCAATGAAATTTCCCATAGCCTCTATGGTTAGAACTATAGGTAGGCATAATAATTCGCAATGCGTTAATAGCGCAAAGAAATTTCCCCTTGCCGCAATTTTTGTAACGTGAAAAATTCGGCAAGGGGAAATTTTTTTGCGCCCACAACAGCACTTATATTGCTAAAGAATCCGCTTGCCGCAATTTTTGTAACGTGAAAAATTCGGCAAGGGGAAATTTTTTGCGCCCACAACAGCAATTATATTGCCAAAAAATCCGCCCCGGCAAGGGACGGATTCTTTATGAATATGTCAGTGAAACTCTAACTACTTGCTCTGCTCGATCGCGGCCTGGGCGGCTGACAACCGCGCGATAGGCACACGGAACGGTGAGCAGGAAACGTAGTCAACACCGATCTTGTTGAAGAAACGGATTGACGCAGGATCTCCACCGTGCTCTCCGCAGACACCGCACTTGAGGTCAGGCCTCTTTGAGCGACCGGCCTGGATGCCGAACTCAACCAGTTTGCCCACGCTCTTGGTGTCGATGGTCTGGAACGGATCGGCGTCGAGGATCTTGTTGCCAAGATATTCACCCATGAAAGTTCCGACATCGTCACGTGAGAAACCGAATGTCATCTGGGTGAGGTCGTTGGTGCCGAATGAGAAGAACTCGGCTGCGCGGGCCATCCTGTCGGCGGTCAGTGCCGCGCGAGGTATCTCGATCATCGTACCGAAGTTGTAAAGGATGAATTGACGGGTGGTGCCTTCAACCTCAGCCTTCACCTTGTCGCAGATCGCCCTCTGGAAGCTGAGCTCACGGGCGGAGATCGTCACTGGGATCATGATCTCAGGATGAGGGTTGAAGCCTTCCTGCTGAAGCTCGGCTGTGGCTGTGAATATGGCCCTGTACTGAGTTTCGGCGATGAGAGGGTAGGACATGTGCAGACGGACTCCACGGTGACCCATCATAGGGTTGACCTCGTGAAGGGCCTCGCCACGCTTCTCGATGTCCTCGATGGTGACACCAAGTTCCTTCGCAAGTTCCTTCTCCTTCTCCTCGGTCTTAGGCACGAACTCGTGGAGAGGCGGGTCAAGCAGACGGAACACAACCGGCTTGCCGTCCATGATCTTCAGGGTGCTCTTCACAGATGCCTTGATGTAAGGCTCAAGCTCAGCGAGAGCGGCCTTTCTTTCCTCGTCAGTGTTGCAGAGGATCATCTTGCGCAGTTTCGCGAGAGGCTGCTCGGAATTGAGTCCGTAGAACATGTGCTCGATACGGAACAGTCCGATTCCCTCGGCTCCGAAACTGAGGGCCTTCTGAGCGTCCTCAGGGGTGTCGGCGTTGGTTCTGACACCAATCTTGCGGAACTTGTCGACGATTGACATGAACTTGATGAACATCGGGTTCTCGGAAGCGTCCATCGTGTCGATCTTCTCTCCGTAAACGAATCCCTTTGTTCCGTTGAGGCTCATCCAGTCTCCCTCCTTGAATGTGACATCACCGAAGGAAACGGTCTTCGCCTCGAAGTTGATCTTCATGGACTCGCAGCCCACGATGCAGCACTTGCCCCATCCACGGGCCACAAGAGCGGCGTGTGAGGTCATACCTCCACGTGTGGTGAGGATTCCCGCCGCGGCGCGCATTCCCTCGATGTCCTCAGGAGAGGTCTCCTCACGGATGAGGATGGCCTTCTTGCCGTTGGCGTTGGCCTCCATCGCGGCCTCGGAGGTGAACACAATCTGTCCTACGGCTCCGCCCGGAGACGCCGGAAGGCCGATCGCAAGCACCTTGGACTTCTTCTCGGACGCAGGGTCGAGGATAGGGTGGAGGATCTCGTCGAGCTGTGAAGGGGAAACCCTCATCACGGCTGTCTTCTCGTCGATCATCTTCTCGTCAACCATGTCCATCGCCATCTGCAGGGCGGCCAGACCGGTTCTCTTGCCGATGCGGCACTGGAGCATCCAAAGATGTCCCTCCTGGATGGTGAACTCGATGTCCTGCATGTCGTGGAAGTGCTGCTCAAGTCTCAGACGAATCTCGTCAAGCTCCTTGTAAACCTTAGGCATGGCGGTCTCAAGGGACTGGAGATCCTTGTTCTTCTCTGTCTTTGTGGCCTCGTTGAGAGGGTTAGGGGTACGGATTCCGGCAACGACATCCTCTCCCTGGGCGTTGATGAGCCACTCGCCGTAGAACTTGTTGTCTCCGGTGGCAGGGTTACGTGAGAAAGCGACGCCGGTGGCTGAGGTGTTGCCCATGTTGCCGAACACCATTGACTGCACGTTCACGGCTGTTCCCCAATCATCAGGAATCTTCTCGATTCTTCTGTAGGCGATGGCCCTCTTGCCGTTCCAAGACTTGAACACACCGCCGATCGAGCCCCAAAGCTGGGCCTCGGCCGTGTCAGGGAAATCGACACCGAGAACTTCCTTGACCTTTGCCTTGAACTTCTCGCAGAGGTCCTTGAGTTCCTCGGCGGTGATGTCTGTGTCGGACTTGTAGCCCTTCTTATCCTTGAGATCCATCATCATCCTGTCAAGCTGCTGGCGGATTCCCTGGCCATCAGCCGGCTCGATGCCCTCGGCCTTCTCCATGACGACATCGGAGTACATCATGATGAGACGTCTGTAAGCGTCATAGACGAACCTTGGGTTGCCTGTCTTCTGGATCATTCCAGGAAGAGTGGCGGAGCAAAGACCGATGTTGAGGATGGTGTCCATCATGCCTGGCATGGAACTTCTGGCGCCAGAGCGGCAGCTTACGAGAAGCGGATCGGACGGATCACCGAATTTCTTGCCCATGACGGTCTCCGTGGCCTTCAAAGCCTCGGCGACCTCCTTCTTGAGTTCCTCCGTATAGCCTCCGCCGAGTGAGTAATACTCAACGCAGCATTCAGTCGTGATTGTGAAACCTGCCGGAACCGGCATTCCGAGCTTGCTCATCTCGGCCAGATTGGCTCCCTTTCCTCCCAGGAGCTCACGCATCTGTCCATCGCCCTCAGCGGTCTTGCCGCCGAAACGATAGACTCTTTTCTTTTTGTCGAACATATTATCAAGAATTTGTTTTATAGACGTTGCAGTAAATACAGAATACAAAATTACTAAAAAACTTTGGTTATAGCAATTACGGAAAAATCAAATGTCAAAAGGCAAAGTCAAAAAATCAAAACCTGCCCCCCATGCCTTGAAAAGCAGCAGGGGCAGGTTTCTCTCTCTTACAAACTTACAAAAGGCGGGACGCGATGTCTGAAAGCTCGCTCCTTTCTCCTATTTTCAGGAATATATGTTCGAACAGCTTCTGTCCGTCCATCTTCTCGTTCAGGTGCGACAGTCCGTTGGACCACTGATCCAGATAAGGCTGGTCAATCTGGAATATGTCGCCAGTGAACACCATCTTTGTGCCTTCTCCCGCCCTCGTGATGATTGTCTTCACCTCGTTTGGCGTGAGATTCTGCGCCTCGTCGCAGATGAGGAACACACGCCCCAGACTCCTGCCCCTGATGTAGGCCAGAGGGGAGATCAGCAGTTTCTCCTCCTTCAGCATGGCCTCTATCCTCAAGGCTTCCTTGCTGGAAGGACGGAACTGTGCCTTGATGACGTTCAGGTTGTCCATCAAAGGCTGTACGAAAGGACTCATCTTGGCCTTCTGGTCTCCCGGGATGAAGCCGATGTCCTGATTGCCAAGCACTATCGTCGGTCTTGTAAGGATGATCTGGTCGAAGTCCTTGGCCTGCTCGATGGCTGCGGCCAGCGCCAGCAGGGTCTTTCCGGTTCCCGCTCCGCCTGTCATCGAGACAAGCTGGATGGCCGGGTTCAGGCAGGCGTCCAAAGCGAATTTCTGCTCGTCGTTGCGCGGGCGTATTCCGTAGGCTTCCTTGTTCTTGACCAACACGATCTTGTCCCTGTTCTCATCGAACCTCGCGCAGATCGTGCTGTCCTGCCCCTTGATCTTGTAAAGCTGGTTGGCCTTGGGCCTGGCTTTGCAGACGGCCTTCCAGTCCACGGCGGTCTCCTGGCTGTAGGCAAGGCTCTGCAGCGCCTCAGGAGAGAGTCCTTCAAGGAACTGGACTTCCTTGTTGGAGTTCTCGATCTTGTCCTCGTCGATCCTGTCGGTCAGGTAGTCCTGGACCTCCATCCCGGCGGCCTTCGCCTTCATCCTGAGGTTGATGTCCTTCGTGACGAGGGCGACGAACCTGTCCGGATTGTTGTCTCTGGTCCAGATTGCGGTGGCAAGGATCCTGTGGTCGGGAATATCATCGTAGAACATCCCTTTCATGCTCTCCGGGAAAGGATGCCCAGGGTCTATCCTGATGTTCCCCAGTCCTCTTCCGATCGGTACACCGTACTTCCCGAACGATTTCCCGTCGGTGATGCGGTCGATGTCCCTCATGAAGCCTCTGGCGTTGAAAGCCAGATTGTCGTTGCCTTTCTTGAATTTGTCAAGTTCCTCGATGACGGCGATCGGTATCACCAGGTCATTGTCCTGAAACTTGCGGATGGCCTTGTGGTCGTGCAGGATGATGTTCGTGTCAAGAACAAAGATTTTGGGCTTCCTGCCGCCCCCTCCGCCGTGCGGAGTGTCAGCGTATCTTGCCATATGTGTTATTAATTATCATTTCCACGGCAATCTCCATTTGCCGCTTGCAAATAATGAATCTCAGTCTTCTCCTTCCGATGTCTGGCTGCCGAGCAGGGATTGCAGTATGTTCGCTATTCCGCTGCCGCCGGCCTTCACATTGACTTCGCCGGTGCCGGTCACCGGGTGACCTATAGGGTAGTAGGCGATGTCCTGAAGCAGGAATTCGGCATCGACATAGTCATAGTCGGAGTCCTTGATCTGGATGATCGCTCCCGGAACCTCCGAGAACAGGATCCTTAGCTTCTTGTCCTCGCCGTATGCGCTCATTATCCCGCTTATGTCGATGTCGGCTCCGACATCCCCCGAACACATCAATTTCAGTGCCGTAAGCAGACCTCCATCACACACGGTGGCGGCTGACACAGCGATTCTGTCCTCGATGAACTCACGGATAACCTCGTAACAGTCAATAAAATAGTCTGCGTCTCCGATTTCTGGGAAATTGTCTCCGTTCTGTCCGAGAGCGTCGCAGAGAAGCGAACCGCCGAGCCTGAAGTCACACGTGTCAAACGGCACGAAGATGATCCAGCTGTCCGGATCCGCGGCCAATTTGTCCGGAACGGCCCTGCGCCGGCCAAGCACCGGATGCTCGCTGCCGAACGGAGCGTCCTCTGGCAGGAATATGTCGTCTTCATCCGGGCTTTCAGCCTTTTCGCACGCCCCGACCTTGAAGGAGGTCTGGCAAACCCGCCCGCTTTCCGTGAACGAGTACCCGCTCAGGCATATTCCAAGATTGTTGATGTAGTCCGCGGTGGCTTCGGCGGACGAATAGAACGCCGCCATATTCCCGAGCGGCTTGCAGTTCCATCTCCATTTGGCGGCGATGGTCAGGTCGCCGAGCTTGAAATGGCCGTTCAGCCACACCGCGTCTAGAAGCGCCTTGGCGATCCTGCCTCTGGTGTAGGGATCCGCGTACGCCGCCGGAAACGGCCTGGGTTCGTCCAAAAGCGAAACGACTGTCGCAAGGTAGCCTTGAACGTTCTGATTCTGAAACTTTTTCATTGATGGCGATGGATCCGTACTTTCGTCCACGACCGGCTCGAACTCCCCGTTATTCGGAACCACCCCTTCTTCTTTGGACGCGATGCAGTCATCAAGCATCTCAGCCGGAGTCAACCGTCTGGAAACGCCGTCTATGATGTACTTCGAATGAAGCGCTGATGTTTTTTCTTTCATTCCGCTAGAATATGTCCGTAAATTTAAGTAAATTTGAGTTCAGTTCAAAAAAACAAGTATATCGGACGATAATGGAACCATTTTCCAAAAAGAGTTACCAGAAGAAGGTCGAGGCTATATTCACCAGATTCCCTTCGGTTCAGAAAGTCCCTTTCAAGGATGCCTACAAGCCCGGGCTTGAGAATATGCTCAAGTTCGAGGGAGTCTTGGGTAATCCGCATAAAAGCCTGAGGACGATACACGTGGCCGGCACGAACGGCAAGGGATCTGTCGCGAATATGCTCGCTTCGGCATTGTCCGCCTGCGGTCTCAGAGTCGGCCTTTACACCTCTCCGCACATTGTGGATTTCCGGGAGCGGATGAGGATTGTCGGGGAAAAACAGAGCGCCGAACTGGTGTCCGAGGAATATGTCTATGATTTCCTCTGCCGTTACGAGGCCGATATGGATGCCCTGAGCCTGTCGTTCTTCGAGATCACGACCGGAATGGCGTTCAAATGGTTCTATGATCAGAAAGTGGATGTCGCAGTGATCGAGGTCGGTCTCGGAGGCCGTCTTGACAGCACGAATGTCATAACCCCAGACCTTTCGATAGTCACAAGCATAGCTTTGGATCATTGCGCCCTTCTTGGAAACACATTGGCTGAGATCGCCGCCGAGAAGGCCGGAATATTCAAGAAGAACGTCCCGGCCCTTGTCGGGGAGTATCTTCCTGAGACACGCCCCGTCTTTGAGGCCAAGTCTGCCGAGGTCGGCTGCCCGCTGACGTTCGCCGAGGATGCCGAGCCGTCGCTGTGGCACCGGAGCGATGAGATTCTAAGGAATATGGACCTTCGAGGTGAGTACCAGAGGAAAAACCTCCGCACCGTGCTCGCCGCCATCGATATATTAAGGAATATGCCTGAATATGCCGGTCTGTCGGATTCCCAGGCTGTCGTCACCGCCATAGTCCGCACGGCTTCCAGAATGGGCTTCCACGGCCGTTGGGAAAGGCTTTCGCTCCAGCCGTTCATCATCGCGGACATCGGTCATAATCCGGCGGCCCTGAAAGAGAATTTCGCCCAGCTGGAGTCGATGGTGGCGGAAGGGGAGTGCTCCTCGTTGATTCTGGTATATGCGATTATGGCCGACAAGGACTTGGATGGGATAATGCCGTTGATTCCGGCCGACGCCACCTGCATATTCACGAATCCAGAGATTCACCGCGCGCTTCCGGAGAAGGAACTGACGGCGCGGTACCGTGCTTTCTGCGCCGCGAACGGTAGGTCTGTGAACCGCATCTACGACGCTTCTGATGTGCGTCAGGCTCTTTCAATGGCTATCAATCTGGCGCGTGAGACGTCGAGGATGCCGGACAGCGCTCGCTTCTGCTTCCCGCTGATTTATGTAGGAGGCAGCACCTACCTTGTGAGCGAGGCCGTGCAAATCCTGAAATCCTTGCAGATGTAGGATTTCTGGTTATTATATAGGGTCACTTCGATGCCGAATCTTCTTGCAAGATTTTTGCAGGCGTGGATTTAACCGTACATAAAAGATAACATAAAAGATAACATTAAAGATGAAGACGAATATGCTGATAACCTCCGTCCTCGTGGCTATCCTGTGCCTTGCGGCGATAACAACAGCCGCTTTTGTAAGAAAAGATAAAGGTCAGAGCACGACAAAGGACGGCCTTGTGCTGACTGACCTGTGGAAGGAATATTCCGCCGCTCAGAAAGCCGACCGCCCGAAAGAAATGGCCTCCGTTCTTGACGCCATCATCTCGAAAGCCAAGGCCGAACGTCTGAACTATGACTTCTACACCGCCGCCAACAGGAAGGTTGAGATTGTAGGCAACCGTGACTGGAAGCTGCGCGAGGAGTATGATAAGTGGCTTGACAATGAGGTGGATGAATATGCCGAACCAATCGTGACCTTTTATCACCGGCGCTCCGAAGGGAGTCCTGCTTCGCTCGTTGATTATGTTCTGATCAACAAGGCCAGGCTTCAGGCGGCCAGAAACGGCGCTTTCTACGGCGACGGACTGGATGACCTGTGGACGGGGATGATCAAGGATGATTATGAATATGCCCTCTGGTTCCTGGCCGTCATCAATCGTTCGGAGAAGGCGATGTCGCTTCTGGGGGAATATGTCGGCGATTCCTACCCGAAGGCCGCCTACCTTGAGTACCGCCGGATGGCAGATAAGAACTATAAATACAATGATCAGGGACGTGCCGAGAAGATGGCCGCCGCCCGTTCGTTCGCGGATAAGTATGCTGGAAAGGCTATGTCCCTGTACGGCAAAGCCATCGTGTTCAGAGGCCGGTTTGACAGCCTGTCAAGGATTAGTGACTCTTATGCCGGCCGGAGATCTTCGGACGCCGAGCTTGTCGAAGCGTCTTATAAATCCCTTCGCAATGATTGCAGACTTGCCGAGAAGGAACGCCTGTCATATTCAAAAGGTATCGAAAAGGATATCGCCGGAAAGGTGAATGATTTCAAACTGTTGATGGAATCCCTTGACAGGAAGGAGATAGGAATAGCTTTCGAGAAAGGTGTCGCCGTCCTCACCCTTCGCAATCTGGCGAAAGTCGATGTGGAGTTCGTTCAGGATGTCAAAGGAGCCAAGCCATTGATCCGCAAGACGGTGAACAACCCCAGGAAAAGTTTTTATGTTCAAGACACTGTGAAGGTTGAACTTCCGAAATGCGATGACGGAGACTACATATTCACTGTAAGGAACGGGAAGGTGGTCTCAAAGGCCGAATGGGAAAAGAAGACCCTTTCCATCGCCGTGCGCAAGGACAGCGAGAAGCAGCGTTTCTTTGTCGCTGACTATCTGACCGGCGAGCCTGTGGAAAAGGTTGATCTTGAGCTACTTCGCTCAGGCAAGATCATTGCCGGGGCCAAGGATGTGGAACTTTGCAAGGACGGATTCACTCCTTTGCCTGAAGACATTGCTGGCAGTCTGAAGAACGGTGCGGCGAGCTGTCTGGTCGCGTCATACCGTGATCAGGACGGATTCCTCCACAAGACTGATGAACACTACATCTACGGGAACTCTGGTTATGAGTCGGATCAGAATGACGATCCGGGAACGTTCTGCGAGATATTCACGGACAAGTCGGCCTACAATCCGGGAGAGAAGGTGGAGTTCAAGGCCGTCCTTTACAAAGGAGACATGGGCAAGAGTCTGCATACCTTGGAGGCCGGTGTCAAAGTGAAGGCCGAACTCGTCAATGCTGAGGACAAGACAGTCGGGAACAAAGAATTGACTACCAATGAATATGGCTCTGTGGCTGGCTCGTTTGACATCCCTTCCGGAGGCAGGAACGGTCATTTTCAGGTGTGGGTCACCGGCGATGGTGTGAACTCGTCGAAAGGAATCATCGTGGATGAGTTCATCCTTCCGACCTACGACCTTGCCTTTGACAAGACCGACAGGCTTTTCATTGCCGGCGACACCGTTGAGGTGACCGGCAAGGTGTCCAGTTTCAGCGGACATCCGCTGTCTGCCGCATCAGTGACCTATTCTGTTGGCCGGCACGGGAGAACTTTCGCCTCGGGAAAACTGCTTTTGGATGCGGACGGTTCGTTCACGGTACGCTTCGGAACTGATGACAATGATGGCCTCGCCTTCTATGGCGTGACCGTCAAGGTGACGGATGCGACAGGGGAGACAAAGGAATTCTCCAGGATGGTCTCGGCTCTGAAATATTTCAACCTTGCTGTTGATGTGACAAATGCGTCCAAGGGTGACATCAATCCTTCGGATGGCGCATGGCGCGGCACTCCATTTATGGTTTCCGGAGATAAGGCCATTGTGTCGTTCGGAGTCAAAGATTCGAGAGGCGGTAAGGTTAACTCTCCTGTTGAAGTAAGGTATTTATTGTCAGATGATTCTGGCAAGAATTTGGCTTCTGGCGAGACGTTCTCCGGCAAGACTGAGGAACTCGCGCTTCCGGCGGCCGGAATGTACCTGCTTGAGGTTAATGCTGAAATCGTCAGGGAAGACGGCCGTAAGGTGACTGCCCAGACAAAGTTGATGATACTTCGTGTGGATGATTCGGCTACCGTACTTGATGCTAAGGTCAAGAACATATTTAAGTTGGTGGGCGGCTGCGCTGACGGCATCTTGAAAACCGGTGAGGACATCAAGGTTCAGTTCGGTGTCGGGGAAGGCCCTGTCTGGGCTGTGGTGGAGCTGTTCGGGGACAAGCGTCAGCTGCTTGAGCACAAGATGATCCATCTTGACGGCAAGGTGGGAGAAAAGGGCTCTTTGACGGAAATTGTATATGATTATAAGGAGGAATATCCTGACGCCGTCCGGTTGATGGTATTCTATTTCCGGGACGGGTCGAGACGCATGTTCAACCAGGAGTTCAGGCGTGAGCGCAAGACTCTTGAACTGCCGCTGGCATTCTCTTCGTTCACGGACAAGGCTTTGCCTGGTACGGAATATTCATTGGCTTTGAAGTCTGTCCCTGACGTTGAGGCTGTGGCGACCGTGTTTGACAAGAGCTCGGAACTGATCTCGGCCAATGATTGGACCACTGTGCGTTTGGTCTGGTCGGGGGCGGAGAATGTTTACATTTCAAATTCCACGGGTGGAGTACGTGGCCGGATGACTTATGATGATGACATGGTTGTCGGTTACGGCTCTTTCTCCCGGAATAGCGTGATGGTCCGTGGTCTTGGCAGAAGAAGTCCTGCAGTGATGATGGATTCGGTGGCTGACGGCGAGAGCGATGTCCTTCTCGAATCTGCGGCAATGCCGTACGAGATGTCAAAGAGCGCGTCTGCCGAGGATTCCGGGACGAGGGACGAAGAGACCGGGATTCAGGACGTTGCCGTTCGCTCGGACTTTGCCTCCTCTTTGGCTTTCGAGCCGTTCCTGCACCCGGACGCCGACGGGAACATATTCCTGAAATTCAGGACTTCTGACAAGCTTTCGACTTTTGTGGTGCAGGTTTGGGCGCACGACAAACAGATGAGGAACGCCTCCGTCCGCCGTGAGATGGTCGTGACGGTTCCGGTCAAAGTCTCCGTGGCCGAGCCTAAATATCTTTATAAAGGTGACAGGTTTGTGCTGCACGCCACTGTGTCAAATGGTTCCGACAAGAGTGTGACCGGAGTTACGTCTTTGCAGACATATTCATCGAAGGATCATGAGGGGATGAAGCCGTTCGCTTCGTCGTCGAAGAAAGTGACGGTTCCGGCTGGCAGTTCAGTTGAAGTCGCCTTTGATGTCAACCCTAAGGAATATGATGAGCTTGGACTGAAATTGGTCTTCGCTGACAACGTCAAAACGTTCTCGGACGGGGTGTTTGTCAGCCTGCTGGTTCACGAGGCGAAGCAGACTTTGACAGAGTCCCATTCCGCCGTGCTTCTTGCCGGGGCGGACAAGGCCGCTCTGATCAAACGTCTCGAATCAGAGTTTACCGGCACTACATCCAAAGGTGCTGAGGTTAAGGAAATTGACATCCGCCAGATGGTTTTGGACGCGGTGCCGTCCAAGATTGAGCCTAAGGGTAAGGATGTTCTGTCTTTGACGGAGGCACTGTATGTCCGTAAGGTCGCTGCCTCTCTTGGCACTGACGTTGAGTCAGAGATGTCGGACGCGGTTCTCGTGGAGAAGATCAAGGCGTGTCTGAACGCTGACGGAGGCTTTGGTTGGTTCGAGGGTATGCGCTCCTCTCCGGTCGTGACCGCTGTCGTGCTTGAGCGTCTTGCAAAGATGCGTGATGCAGGCTTTGATTTCGGTGGAATTGATGTGAAGGGCTCTGTCAAGTGGCTGGACCGTAATCAGTTCCTGCGTGGGAATGCGCTCCCTCGCTGGTGCGGCTGGCTGTCAATGGAGCAGTATGCCTACGTCCGCTCGCTGTACTCGTCCATGCCGTTTGATGTCTCTCTTCAGACCAAGAACGACAAGTCTGAATACGCCCGTAATTTCAAGGAGTTCAAAAAATCGGTGAAAGACTATCTTGTGCCTTCCGCGAAAGATGGTCGTGGGCTGAACGGGCAGATTCTTGCCAAGGCTCGCAGAATCAAGACTTTGGCTAATCTGACAGGCAGTGATGGCGGTTTGTTGTTGGCTTCCGCATGGGGGCTGAAATTCTCCGCGGAATCGAAGATGAACCAGTCGATGGCCGCTGACACTCAGTCGCTTCTTGAATATGCCGTACAGCATCCGGACGGTGGTTGGTACTATCCTAACGCAGTGATGCCGTTCAGAGGCTTGCTGGAGAGCGAGGCCTATGCGCATTCGATGCTTTGTGACTTGCTGTCAAGTGAATATGTGGAGGCCGCCCTTCGACACTTCGGCAAGCTCAGTGCAGTGCAGGCTCGTGGATCGGCGAATTCGGTCACTGAGCCTGTCGAAGTTACCGCTAAACAGATCGCCGACGGCATACGTCTTTGGCTGATGCTTCAGAAAGAGACTCAGAAATGGGGTGGGGATCCCGCTTTCGTGGATGCCCTCAACTCCGTGCTGACCGGCCCGGCTGACATCCTTGCGACGAGGGTCGTGAGCCTGACAAAGGCATATTCGACACCTTTCTCCAAGGTGAAGGCAGCCGGCAACGGTTTCACCATCGAACGTCATTTCTATAAAGAGGTGACCGGCGAGGACGGGAAGAAGAACCGTCTGGAGATATTCCCGGGAATGAAGCTCAGTGTCGGCGACAAGGTGACCGCCGAGTACCGGATCTGGAATCAGGAGAACCGCAGTTTCGTGAAACTGACCGCCCCTCGCGAGGCGGCTTTCCGCCCGTCTGACCAACTTTCCGGAGCCTACGGCTGGTGGCTTCGTCCTCTTTCCGTGAACGGAATCTGGTCGGTGACCCCTCAAGGCTACAGGGATGTCAAGACTGACCGCACGGAGTACTGGTTCGATGTCTATCCGGAGGAGAAGACAACTGTGACGGAGGACTTCTTCATAACCCAGGAGGGCATATTCACCGCTCCTGTCGTGACGATCGAGTCCCTCTATGCTCCTCATTACAGGGCGAATGATGCATATTCCGGTGAAGTTAAGACTGTAAAATAAACCTTTGCCGGGAGAAAGGCTTCCCGGCTGTTGACTAAAAGAGATAATCCGATGAGATCTTTGTTTCTTGGTTGTCTGGCGCTCTTGGCTATGGCCGGCTGTTCGGAACGAACGGATCCCACCCCAGAATTGCTGCCTCTCCCTCAAGAGGTCGTGTGGTCGAAAGGTGCTTTCCAAAAATCTGAAGTAAGTTTGTCTGGAGACCCTTCAGTTGTGGGAATCGTAGGGGAGTGGCTTGACGGGGCCGGGATTAAACGCTCGGACACGGCCACCGGAAAAGTGAATGTCCGGCTGGTTGAGCGTATAGATCAAGCCGTTGTTAATCAGGAAGAAGCATATAATCTGACTGTCTCTCAGGAAGAGATAAGCATCGAGGCGGTCACGGAAAAAGGTGTCTATTGGGCTGTCCAGACATTGCGCCAGCTGACTGACAGGTCAACTCGTGAGGTCAGAATCCCTTGCTGTGAAATCATAGACTGGCCCGCGTACGGAATCCGTGGCTTTATGCACGACACGGGACGCTCGTACATAAGCCTGGAGGAAATCAAGCGCGAGATAGAGATCCTTTCGCTCTATAAGATCAACACTTTCCATTGGCATCTGACTGAGAATCAGGCCTGGAGGCTTGAAAGCAAGATTTATCCGCAGCTTACCTCCCCTGAGAATATGACCCGTTACCCGGGATGCTGCTATACCCAGGAACAGGTCCGGGAGTTTCTCGATTTCTGCCGCAAGCATCATATTCTTGTGATTCCGGAGATAGATATGCCTGGTCACAGTGCGGCCTTTACCAGAACTTTCGGCTGTGATATGCAAAGTCCGAAAGGCAAGGGAATCATTAAGGAACTTCTTGCCGAGGCGTGCGATCTGTTCGCGGAAGAGCCATATTTCCACATCGGCACAGACGAGGTACATTTCACGGATCCGGACTTTGTTCCGGAAATGGTGGCTTTGGTGCGCTCGAAGGGCAAGAAGGCGATCTCTTGGAGTCCTGGTTGTGAATATGCTCCCGGAGAGATTGACATAGCCCAGCTTTGGAGCTATATGGGCAAACCGAAGCCTGGGATTCCGTCCATAGACAGCCGGTTCCGCTATGCGAATCATTTTGATCTGTTCGGAGACATTGTGGCTGTCTATAACAGCCGGATCTGGCTGAATGATCAGGAATTGCTTCCGCCGGCGTGGACGAATTCCCCGGATGTGAGGAGCCCAGAGATTGACCAAGGTAACGAGAATTGTACCGCTCGTCCGCCGCTTCCTGTCCATCTGAACAAAGGGCGGAACAAGGTGTTCATGAAATTGCCTGTCGGAAAATTCACGACTCCGGAGATCTGGCTGGTCAAATGGGCGTTCACGGCTGTGTTTGTCACTCCGGACGGAAGCCGTGCGGTCGATGGACTGATCTATTCGCCGGACAAATCAAAATAACTCATACAATATTCCTATGATGAAAAGAACCTTTTGGCTCATTGCCTTGTCGTTGCTGTCGTTGACATTGTCGGCATCAGATTCGTTGAGGATCCATAATCCTCAGATTCCCATCCTGTTGGATCGCATGGACAATGTCCTGTTCCAGATCCGTGTCCCTGACGCTGTGCAGGGGGATGCGCTCGAATCCTTGACCGTGGAGTTCGGACCGGACACTGATATTAAATCCATGGCCGAGCTGCGTCTTTTCTATTCCGGAACAGAGGCAGTGCGGCGTCAAGGGCTGCGTTTCAGCCCGGTGGAATATATCTCTGCCCATAATGTGTGGAACACACGTTCCGCCAATCCGTCATATTCAGTGATGCAGGAGCAGGCCTCGAAGATCGGACGCAAGGTGGTTCTTCATTCCCGCCAGCCTATGGTCGGTGGCATCAATTATTATTGGGTCAGCGTCCGGATGAATCCCGATGCGTCTTTGCTGACAGAGTTGCGCGCGAGGGTGTCTGAGGTTGTGGTTAACGGGAAGAAAGTTCCTGTGGCCTGTGATTCGAGGGACGTTGTCCGCAGAATGGGCTACGGCGTGCGTCACGCGGGTGACGACCATTCGATGGCTTACCGTATTCCGGGCTTGGTCACAACCAACTCGGGAAGCCTTATCGGAGTCTATGACGTTCGTTGGAACAGCAGCGTTGACCTTCAGGAACGCATCGACATCGGTGTGAGCCGAAGCACGGACAAGGGGCAGACCTGGGAACCGATGCGTATCGCTATGTCTTTCGCGGACATCGACGGACTCCCTTCCGGTCAGAACGGGGTAGGGGATCCTGCGGTTCTGGTTGATGAGAAAACGGGAACCATCTGGGTGATGGCCGCTTGGACTCACGGAATGGGTAACGGCAGAGCCTGGACTAACTCGATGCCTGGGATGGAACCGATGGAGACCCCGCAGCTGATGCTGGCGCGCAGCGATGACGACGGACGCACTTGGAGTGAGCCTATCAATATCACGAAGCAAGTCAAGGACCCGTCCTGGTGCTTCCTCCTGCAAGGTCCCGGACGAGGCATAACGATGCGTGACGGCACATTGGTGTTCGCGATCCAGTTCATCGACAAGGACAGGATGCCGCACGCCGGAATCATATTCAGCAAGGACCATGGCGAGACCTGGCATATTCATAATCCCGCCCGTTCCAACACGACGGAGGCCCAGGTGGCTGAGGTTGAGCCTGGAGTGCTGATGCTGAATATGCGGGACAATCGTGGCGGTGCGCGCGCCGTGATGACAACCCGTGACCTGGGACGCACCTGGAACGAGCACGTCTCGCACAGGACAACCCTCCGCGAGCCGGTCTGTATGGCCAGCCTGATCGCGGTTCCGGCTGAGAAAAATGTGTCGGGCAAGGATTTGTTGCTGTTCTCCAATCCGGACACGACCGACGGCCGCCGCGACATCACTATAAAAGCCAGTCTGGACGGCGGAGTGACATGGCCTTACAGCCTGCTGCTCGACGAAGGAGACAGCTGGGGATATTCGTGCCTCACAATGATTGATTCTCAGACTGTCGGCATCCTTTACGAATCAAGCGTGGCGCACATTACATTTCAGGTGGTCAAATTGAAGGATATTGTAAGATGAGACGATTGTTATTGATTTTTCTTGTTTCGTTTGCGGTTTCGCCGCTTTTCGCCCGTGAGAGGATAAAAGTGGCTTGTGTCGGCAATAGTGTCACCTATGGCTATGGACTTGAGAATCGTGAGACGGAAAGTTATCCGTCAAGGCTTCAGGCATTGCTTGGCGAGGAATATGATGTCCGTAATTTCGGACACTCCGGGGCCACGCTCCTGCGCCGGGCATACCGTCCTTACACGGAGCAGCAAGCGTACCGCGACGCATTGGATTTCGCGGCTGACATAGTGGTCATCCATCTGGGGCTGAACGATACCGACCCCAGAGCCTGGCCAAACTACCGTGATGAGTTCGTGGCTGATTATCTTGACCTTATCGAGGATTTCCGTAAGGTGAATCCCGAATGCAAGGTTTGGGTCTGCCGTATGACCCCGATATCGCATCGTCACCATCGTTTCAAGTCCGGAACCAGAGACTGGTACTGGATGGAGCAGGAGCGCATAGAGCTTGTCGCGAAGGTCGCCGGGACAGGTTTGATTGATCTTCAAAAATCTTTGTATTCACGTCCTGACCTGCTCCCGGACTCCTTGCATCCGAATGCGGAAGGAGCGTGCATCATGGCTCGCACGGTATATTCAGCGTTGACAGGAGATTTCGGAGGCCTCAGGATGCCGGAAATATATTCGGACGGAATGGTTTTGCAGCGTGGCCGTCCTCTTGAGATAATGGGAACGGCTGACGCTGGTGAGAAGGTGACTGTCAGGCTGGCTGGGCAGAAAAAATCGGCTGTTGCGGCATCTGATGGCCACTGGAGCATCTGCCTTGATCCATTGGCTGCGGCCAAAGGACTGACTCTGAATATCTCGACACCGAAACGTAACCTTCGGTATAAAGACGTCGCGGCCGGTGAGGTCTGGGTTTGTTCGGGACAGTCCAATATGGCGTTCAAGACCATGTCGATGGTGTCTGAGGAACGTTCGGAGGTTTTGGAAACTGTTGACAGGCAAGGTGATAATGTCCGTCTGTTTAATATGAGGGCGAGATGGAGCACTGACAACAGGGTTTGGGACAAGGCGGTCTATGATTCGCTCAACCGCTTGCGGTTCTTCCATCCAGCCGTGTGGGAGTATGGGTCCAGAGAGTCGGCTGATTCGTTCTCGGCGATCGGACTTGCGTTCGGACAGATGCTTGCGGATTCCCTCAATGTGCCGATAGGCTTGGTCCTCAACGCCGTCGGAGGTGCCGCCACGGAGTCATGGATAGACCGTAAAACCCTTGAATTTGAGTTTCCTGACATCATGATTGACTGGCGTCGCAATGATTTTGTCATGCCATGGGTCCGGGAGATCGCGTCGGTGAACATCAAAGATGCGGAAAACCCTCATCAGAGGCATCCTTTTCACCCTTGCTATCTGTTTGAGGCTGGCATTGAGCCGTTGGAACACTATCATGTACGTGGAACCATTTGGTATCAAGGCGAGTCAAACGGCCACAATGTTGAGGTTCACGAGCGTTTGTTCCCGCTTCTTGTCCAAAGTTGGCGTTCCTACTGGAACGATCCGGACATGCCTTTCCTCTTCGTACAACTTTCAAGTCTGAACCGTCCGAGCTGGACTTGGTTCAGGGATAGTCAAAGACGATTGGCCGAGGCCATTCCGGCCTGTGCCATGGCTGTCAGCAGCGACAGGGGCGACTCTCTTGACGTGCATCCTCGCCGCAAGCTGGATGTCGGGAGACGCTTGGGTGTCCAGGCTCTTTATAATGTCTATGGTGACAGGGATGTTGTGCCGTCCGGCCCTGTCATCCGCTCAGCCCGTTTGGACGGTAAGGATGTCGTGCTTGCTTTTGACTGGGCGGACGGGTTGAGGTCTGCTGACGGAGACAGGCTACGTACGTTTGAGCTGGCGGGAGAGGATGAACAGTTCCGCCCGGCGGAAGCCATTGTGGAAGGCTCGGCGGTCAGGTTGCGCAGTGACGCTGTGCCGTCAACCAAGTGGGTCCGCTATGGTTGGCAGCCCTTTACCCGAGCCAATCTTGTGAACAGTGCTTTCCTGCCAGCCTCGACATTCCGCCTGGCTGTTGAATAAGTAACTTTTCCGCATGTTCGGGTGATTCGGGTGAGGAATATAGTGTCTCTGCTCCTAAGAAAATGGTTTTCAGGGATATTCAATGTGACGGATGTGCTTTGGACCTACTGAGGACGGTATGTCGGGATACGAGTATGAAGAAATAACTCAAAAAAAGTTCAAAAAAGTTTGCAGTAATCAAAAAAAGTAGTACCTTTGCATCACCCGAACGATGAACAACGGGATAACGATTCGGGAGCTTAGCTCAGTTGGTTCAGAGCGTCTGCCTTACAAGCAGAGGGTCGGGGGTTCGACTCCCTCAGCTCCCACCAAAAAGACCTCTTCAGGATTCCTGAAGAGGTCTTTTTCTATGTATATGTCCCGCCCGAATGTTATGGCAAGTCGTGGGGCAAGTCCAAAACGGATCAAGCATCAAATCTAAGAAGCTGTTTTGAATTGTTTGAAATGTTCTTTGAGGTGAAAAATCTTCAAACAAACAATTCAAAACAGCTTCTAAGAGTATGTGTCACAAACGTCAGGGGAAAAATCAAATTGCAGATTTTGGTAACGTGCAAAATCTGCAATTTGCCTTTTTTCCCCTGTCGTCACACATTATTTCTATAGAATGTAAAAGATAAATGAGTCACACAAAATAGTTATATTTGCATATTCATAAAATTCTGTTGTCATGCGTAAGATTATAATCCTGTTGACAGCCGCGATGCTTTGCGTCTCTTGTTCCGAACAGTTCAATGCGGCTTATCTCCTTTCTGGTGGGGCGAAAGTGGCTCAGGCCGCCGTCTTGTCAGACGCACAGATTCAATCTTATGTCGGACAGTATGTGCAGAAACTGGATGCGGAGAACACAGTCCTGCCGGAGACAAGTCCATATGTCAAGAGGGTCAGGAAGATGACATCTGGAATCACCTCGGTGAACGGGACTCCACTCAATTTCAAAGTCTATAAGACGAACGAGATTAACGCCTTCGCCTGTGCGGACGGAAGCGTAAGAATCTATTCCGGACTTCTGGACGCGATGACTGACGACGAGGCCCTTGGAGTTGTCGGTCACGAGATCGGCCACGTCGCCCTCAAGCACTCCAAGATGCAGTTCAAGCAGGCTCTTCTTACATCGGCCCTCAGGGATGCCGTTGTGTCCACAGGAGGAACGGTCGCCGTCCTCACCGCATCTCAGCTTGGAGATCTCGGCGAAGCCTTGATGAGCGCAAGTTTCTCAAGAAAGCAGGAGACCGCCGCTGACGACTACGGTTATGACTTCCTGAAGAGCGCCGGCAAGAATCCTTGGGCTATGGCTATGGCTTTCGAGGAACTTCAGAGGCTTTCCAGCGGTGAGACGGCTTCCGGAACACAGGCCGCCTCAGGATCTTCGGTAGGTCAGTTGTTCTCAACCCACCCGGCCACGGCGGACAGAATCTCCAGGATGGCGGAAAGAGCCGTCAAGGACGGCTACAGGAGACCTTCCAAATAGTCAGCGTAAAGTCTTGTTCTCGGCCACGGTGAATCCCACGGAAATGGAATTCCCGGAATCATCGACGGCTGTGACGGTGTGTCTGCCGGGTGATGGTTTCAACGTCATCTGATGGATCATCTGAGTCTGCCCGACATATTCACTGTCCAGGTGCCAGAATACATTGGCGCTTGGAGTCCTGTGCGCCAGATTGAAGGTTATGCCGGCGATTGACCCGTCCAGCTGGCGCGGAATGTAGATCACGGCCCCGCTTTCCGGGTAGATGAACTCCATCGTGGAACTGTCCGCCTTGCCTTTCGGAACCACGGGGGCATATTCAGGATGATGCTGCCTGTAGTACCATTCCATCGATGGAGGCAGGATGAACGTCCGGACCCCGTCCACAACCTTATGGTATGGACACGGTTCGCTCCTTACCGATTTGCGCGGCAGCATCAGAGTGTCCGAATCCTCGCAATTCACCCCTTTCAGGCAACCGGACTCACGGCATACCTCAGCGACAATGTAGTCTCCATAGACCGGCTCCTTGAACCAACCATTCCTGGAATATTCACTGTCATATTCCTTGGCCGGAAGAAGGTTGAATATGTCGAACATCACCGGCCCGGCAGTGCGAGCACCCGTCAGGCCGGGAACTCCTTGCCCTTGGGCGTTGCCTGCCCAGACTCCGACGGCGTAGTCAGCTGTCACTCCGACCGCCCACGCGTCCCTGAACCCGAAACTGGTGCCTGTTTTCCACGCAACTTTCTTTACCGAGCCGATCAGGTGCCAGTCAATCTCATCTGGTCTGTTGACCTCTTTCAAAGCGTCGAATGTCCACCACAGGGCGCATTTGTCGTTCAGCGGGAAATTGTGCAGTCTGTCACCCTTGGATGTGTGCGTCGTGTCCGCGCTTTGGTACGATGCCGACAGTTTTGAATATGTCGATGTGATGTCTCCGAGTGTCCCTTCCGCTCCTCCGAGTATGAGCGAGAGACCGTAGTGCGAGGCGCTTCCGTTCAAGGTGGTCATCCCGCATTTCCTGAGAATACCCAGAAATTTCGGCACCCCGAATCTGCGCAGGAGGTGTACGGACGGCACATTGAGCGAGCGGGCGAGCGCTTCGTCGGCGGGGACTGCCCCATAGAACTGCCGGTTGAAATTCTGTGGAGAGAAACCGTTGATGTTGATCGGCACATCCGGCAGAAGAGTTTTCGGCAATATCTCACCCTCCTGAAGCAGAGCACAGTACAGGAGTGGTTTCAGGATGCTGCCGGTGCTTCTTGGCGCGCGGATTATGTCCACCTCGCTTCCTGGACGTTTATTGTCAGGGTTGGCATTCCCGATGTAAGCCAGCGTCTCGCCGGTGCGAACATCCTCCACGACAGCCGCGAGATCGTATATTCCTGTCTGCGAGAACTCGTTGTTCCATTGGTTAACTATTGCTTGCACCTGTCTTTGCAGATGGATGTCGATTGTGGTGCGGATCCGTTTGCCGGGAGAGGTTTTCCAGTAATATTCAGTCAAATGATGCGATTCCTGCGGCAATGCCATCGGTTCATCTGGAAGCGGCTCGTCGCAGGCGAGGACAAAGTCCAATGAATCAATATGCCCGTGCTTGTAGAGCGATCCCAGCAGCCGGTTGCGTTTTTTCAGCAGCCTTGCCCTGTTTTTGCCTGGATGGATCTCCGCCGGGGCGTTCGGGAGCACCGCCAACGTGGCGGCCTCACCCCAGGAAAGCTCATCGGGAGGTCTGCCGTAATATCTCCAGGAAGCGGCTTCCAGGCCGACGACATTCCCGCCGAAAGGCGCGTGTGAGGCGTACAGACTTAGGATCTCCCTTTTGCTGCATCTTAGTTCCAGACGTGTGGCGAGGATAGCCTCGATGATTTTCTGGCCGATGTTTCGTTCCCGCCTCCTGGACATCCTGATGACCTGCATCGTGATCGTGCTTCCCCCGCTGGTGATCTGCCCGGCTTTGATGTTGCCGGCTGCGGCACGCGCTATCGCGACCGGATTCACGCCTGGGTGGTATGCGAACCATCTGTCCTCGAACTCGATGAGGGCTGTCTTGAATTTCTCCGGGACGGTGTCCGGTGGCGGGAACCTCCATTGTCCGTCACTTGCGATCCGGGCTCCCAGAAGCTCCCCGTTCCTGTCTGTGACGACGGTGGAATAAGATGTGCCTTTGAATAAGTCTCTGGGCAGACAGAAAAAATATGCGGTCAAGAGGGCGATGACTGCACCTGCCACTATCCTTGACCGCAGTTTCTTTCCCATGGATTATTCAGTGACTTTCGCCGTGCCCGAAGCCGTGTTGGCGCTGATGTGAGGGGTGTACATCGCCTCGCACTTCACGGCAGGGAGTATGAACTCGCCTTGGTAGGATGCGTGCATCTTGATCCTGAATGTCTTGCTGGCTCCCTTCGGAAGGTCGAAGAACCAGATGACACGGTCATCCCTGATGTCGCGGTAATTGTACGAGGCCTTTGAACTCTCGCCTCCGTAGAGCCTGTCGTTCATGATCTCCCAACCGGAAGGGATCATCTCGGTAAGGGCGAGATTGTCACAGTCCCTGACACCGCTCGTGTTGCCGACAGTGATGGTTACCGTGAAGTCCGTCCCCTGGGTTATGCTGTATGGATTCAGGCTCTTGCCCGCCAATGTGCTGTAGCTGACGTTCAGACTTAATCCGCTGGACTTGGCCTCCACCTTGTTCCCGAATTCCGGTATGACTGATGTTATCAACGTCGCATAGAGGCTTCCGTTCATCTTGTTCGTGATGTCTATGCTTCCGTTTTCGGTGTCCACCGCGGCATGGCCGATTGACTTGACGCTCTTTACCTCTGTAGTGTTGTCCCCTTGCTTTATTTCAGCCGAGACCGCATCGGACCCAACCTTCAAGGCAAGGCTCCTCATCGCGCAGGTCGCGAACGCTATTTCCTGTGTGGAGTACCATCCTCCGGCGATCGCGTCGGCGATTTCCTGGGCGACATCCATGGCTTCAGGCAAAGCGTCGTTGAGAACCAATGCCTCAAGGGCCACGGCCTTGTCCCTTACAGGAGATCCGAACGTCCTGTCGGCCTCTTGGTAATCGGAGAAGTTCGTTTTAAGTCCTGCGATGATGTCTCCGGCCACGGTCTTCTTGCCTGTGACAGCGTATGTGGACGCAAGCATCCAGGCGGCCTGACCGGAAAGGGTCTCGCTTTCCTTCAGCCTGTTCATGGCCCCGCTTTCCGCCTCCCCGTTAAGCGCCAGAGTGTAGAGCCTGTAAGCCTGCACAAGATCCCCGAGACCTTCATTGTCGGAATTACGGTAGTCCTGCACGTTCCGCTTTTGGAATCTTGACCAGCTGGCCAGCACACCCTTGCTGACGCTGAATCCGTTCTGTGAGGCTGAGATCATAAACTGACCGGCCATGGAGCTTACCCATCCGCTGGCGTCAGCGCTTCCAGGCCAATAGACGAATCCGCCGTTGCCAAGCTGACGTTGGTACAGCTGCTGAAGCAGTTCAGGAATCATCTTGTCGATTTGCTTCTGCCTGTCCTCCGGGAGCATATTCCTGATAGCAAGAAGGCTTATTCCCTTGGAAGAGATCTGCTCCGTGCAATTGTAGGTGCAATTGGTCAGGAATGAGAATATTCCTCCGCAGTCAACAGACGGGAATCCGGTGAGCTCCAGGGTCGCCCATTGGTTGTCATCGGCCTTGAAAGGCGAGAAACCGAAATGCTTGGTCGCGTCTTTGCCGATCATAGCCCTTGTCACGGAGATTACCGGCGGGTTAGGAGCGCGCACCCCAATGGAGATCGTTTCGCCGGCCTTGTGCCCGTTGCCATTCGCGGTGACAGTCACTGTGGCGGTTCCGGTTCCGGTGGCCTCAAGGTTGAACCTGACCATCTTGTCCCCAGGCTTGTCGAACTGGACGGACGCGTTGGCGTTCCCGGTTATCTTCAGTGGGCCGTCAACCTTGATGCTGACATCGGCGTTCCTGACCCCGTCCTCAAGAGCGAAGACATTTACAGGCATCACGACCTTCTCCCCGGTTCCGATGACTCTCGGCAGGGTAGGGAGAACCATAAGCGGAGACCTTACCGGGACAGTCTTCTCGGCATTGCCGTACGCTCCGTCCCTTGCCGCCACAAGCATCACCCGCACACTTCCGACGTACATAGGAAGCTTGACCTTATGTGTGGCCGAGCCGCTCTGCAGCGAGAACGGACCGATGTACTTGACAACGGCGTTGAACCGGTTGTCCTTCCTCGCGCCGACGATAAGGCTTTCGTCACCTCCGATGCTGAACATCGGCGAGAATCTTCCGCTGTAGGCTCCGATGACATCATCGTAGAGATCCCACGTGCTGACTCCGAGCGCTTCCCTGGCGTACATCGCGTTCCAAGGATCCGGAGTCTTGAATGACGTGAGGTCCAGAAGTCCCTCGTCCACAATGGCCAACGTGTAGGTCATCGGCTTGCCGTTCTTTTCCTTGACCTTGATCTTGAATTCCTCCTCAGGGCGGAGCACGTCAGGCATAGTGATGACCGGCTCAAGGTGCGAGTCCTTGTCGTTGACTATGACAGGGCGCACTCCGTAAAGACGGATCGGCAGATCGTTGTCGGCTCTTTCGTGCGGTTGGACAAGGGTGATGTGGATGTAGAAGTTAGGAGCCATCTCCGGGGTGACCTTGAATGAATATGCCACATCACCTTCATCCCCCGAGGTCTTCACCCATTCTCGCGCGATTACCTTCCTTGAGTTCTCAAGTGAGACCAGTGCCTGTCCTTTTGACGCGGCCGGAATATAAACGGTCACCTTCTCGCCGACCTCGTAGGATTCCTTGTCTGTGGAGAATGACAGCATTGTCAAAGCGTCGGGATCAGTCTTGGATGACCTTCCCCTGTAGGCCGGCCAGTCCACATAGATGACATCCCCGGCCGTGTGTCCGCTTACATTGTCGGTCACAAGCAACAGATATCGTCCCCATTCCGGATAGTCCACCCTGAACTGGATGAGGTTGTCTCCTTTGGATGATTTGATTACACCGGAGGATACTATGTCCGCTGACGGACTGTTTACGTAGGAGTCGAGACTTTCGCTGCGGCTTTCCCACCACCAGCTCCATTTCATCTTGTAGATTGTGTACTTAAGGTTATGGCCTGACACCCTCGCGCCGTTCTTGTCCACGACGGCGATGCTGACGCTATAGTCCTTGTCTGTCTCCAGATAATGCCCGTTCCCCTCTCTCGGAACTTTCACTCCGACGTATGATGAATATGGTGAATATGGCACCGACAGCGAATTGAAGCTTACATCCCCGCCTTGCTCCTCGACTGTGGTCACGATATCGGCCCGGAGCATTCCCGGAGCGTTCTCCGCTGACGGCATCGTAACGTTCAGTCTGGACTGGCCGTTGGAGTTCAGCCTTGTGTCGATGAGCTGATGCTCGCTTGCGCTGAAGTCCGACAACGGACTTGAGAAGTTATACCCCTCGAATCCCTTGAATGTGGACGGCCCCTGGCGCAGTGTCATATTCACTTTCGCGGCCAGTCCGGCGGCAGGAGGGCCGGTCAGCCAGTCCGCAGATATGCAGACCGGGACATTCCGTCCTCCGTCAATGGTCTTGCCTTCAAGGTCAATATTGATCTTCAGTCTGTTAGGTTTGATGCTCTCGATTCTGAAAGGCTTATGGAACGTGGCTCCGCCAATCTTGAAGTAGGCGTGCCATGTTCCCGTAGGATCCTCGTTCTTGGTAGGAACCGTGAAGGCGTAGAATCCATTCTTGGCGTTCGTGTTGATCTGCTTTGTGTAGAACTGTCCCTGAGGTGTGTACAGCTCCATCACGGCCGGATGGTTGTCAGGGATCCTGTTCTCTTTGTCTTCCAGGATCATCGTGACGTGCAAAGTGTCTCCCGGCCTCCAGACACCTCGCTCCCCATAGACGAAGGCTTTCAGACCCTTTTCCAGAACCTTGCCTCCTACATCGAACCTGCTGAGAGACTTCTGCTCACCCTCGGTGACTTTCAGGTAGCTGGTCGCTCCGCCCCTCTTGGCCACAACCACGAAAGGCTTTCCGGAAAGCTGCACCTCTGCCATTCCGTCAGTGCCGGTCTTGGCATAGCCGATTTCCTTGAGCTGGTAGCTATAGACGTAAAGCTCGGCGTTGAACACAGGAGCGGCCTCGATGATGTCGCTCACGCTGACCCAAAGCTTGTCCCCGCCGGCGTACTTCGCGATCACTCCCAGATTGGATGTCAGCAGGTTGATGGCCGGGAACCTGCCATCTTCCATATAGTACGTAGGCTTGAGAGGATTATCCCTGTCCTTCCAGTTGTATTTCTCCCAGTCATAGAAATCATCATAATAATAAGGTGAAGGGGTGTCCCATTCATCGTTGTCCTTGTCCGTGATGTCCTCGGCGGAGATGTTCACCATCTTGTCCGAAGGAGTGCCGCTCTTGAATGAGTCATTCTTGCCATAGACTGAATATTCCTGCTTGAAAGAGATTCTGATGCGGTAAATCGCACCTGGCTCCTGCCTGAACAGTCCGGAGAGATCCACCGAGTAGTCCTGCCATTTGTGCAGGTTCTTTGACGGATCGGAATCCAGACGCACGCGACGCTTATAGACAAGCCGTCCGCATCTGCGCAGGGAGTTGTCACCGGAAAAGTTGTTGTCCTGCAGGAACATCAGCACGTTGTCCTCGTAGATTTGAATGACCCTGATGTCCACCGCATTGAGATTCACCGCCTTGAACGGAAGGATCAGTTCCTTGGAATTCGGCAGTATGTTGCCTTTCACCGGAATCTCGACCGCCGGCCTTACCTCCGTCGAAGAGAATTTCTTTGAATAATCCTCTCCGAGTCTTGTCCCGTCGTGGCTGCTTACCGCACCGGAGATCTTGAGTGTCAGAGGCTGATCATCCGGATTCTCGTAGAAGACTTTTACGTGCGCGTTCTCTGTCTGAATGTAACTGCGTCCAACCCCTTCAAGTGTGAACAGGCCTGAGTTGTCGCTTACATCAGCCAAAGCCTCTGTGAAATAGATGTCGATGTACGGGTCGTCTGCTTCCACCCTCTCGGTGCTGAGTACCTTGAAATCGTTCATCGCCGGAATCCTGATCTCCAGCCTTGAGTCTGTCACGAATCCGGTATCTCCGGCTTTCAGGCTGATTTTCAACGTCCTGTCCTTCGTGTCCCTCGGTAGGCCGATGATCTCGAAATGATAGTTGAGCGGATCCGTTCCGGCTGTGACATTGGCCTCCGCGCCTTTCTCCGGGTAATCATATTCAAGCATCTTCCGAACCTTCTCAAGAGGAAGCGCTTCCGTAAGGGAGATTGTGCCTTCAATGCTGGCCCTGTCAGGAGAGGCCGCGGTGATCGTGATCTCGTTCAACGAGAGCACAGCCTCCTTTATGGCCACAAGGAAATTGAACGAGAATTTCTTGAATTTACGGTCGCCTACCTTCTGGATCTTGTCCAGCCGCAGTTTACCCGTATATGACTGCCCCGGTTTCAGGGCTCCGGTCTCGGGAATGAATTCTATCATGCTGCCGGACAACCATCTGGCCGTTCCTTTGACTGACGGTGTGAATGTCAGTACTCCATCTTTGAGATCAGTCCCGGCCATCGCCTCGGGAATGTCGGAGGCGAGTTCCACACGGATTGTGGATTTGTCGGAGACGACCCCGCCTGTATAAGCCTTGATGAATGTGGCGAACTCGATGCTTTGCCCCTTGCTCTTGCCGAAGCGGCTGCAGGATGAGCTGGCCAGAATAAGTATTGCCATTGACAGAATGGCGATAACGCTTTTTGTCGAAATTCTAAAGTTCATATACCTTGTTATTGATTAGGTGTATGTCCGGTTGTTCCTGTCGGAAGGCTGTGGCCTTCTCTCTATGGCTCGATAGAGTTCCACAACGGCTTCAAATTTAGAAATTCTTTTCCGTATATTCAACACCCTGTCATTATTTGCGTCGGTTTATTTGCCGCGGTGTGACAATTTGTCAGCATTGTCGCGGTGGCACAGCCTTTGATTTTATCCCAGCGTCTCCGGAGTGAGCCGGAGCGCAGATTTAAAAACATTTAAAAACTTTATATCATGATCAAACCATTGGCAGACAGAGTCTTGGTTGAGCCTAAAGAGGCTGAGACAAAGACAGCTTCAGGTCTTTATATTCCTGACACAGCAAAGGAGAAACCTCAGGAGGGTAAGGTGATCGCCGCAGGTCCTGGCAAGAAGGATGAACCTATGGAGGTCAATGTAGGTGACGAGGTCATCTATGGCAAGTACGCCGGCACAGAGGTTACCGTTGAGGGTAAGAAATATCTTATCGTGAAGCAGTCAGACATTCTGGCTATTCTGTAATTAACAATAGGAGGAATTTATTATGGCTAAAGAAATAAAATTTGATGTTGATGTCCGCTCGAAGATGAAGGAAGGAGCTGACGCTCTTGCGGACGCTGTTAAGGTCACACTTGGCCCTAAGGGTCGTAATGTTGTGATCGATAAGAAGTTCGGTGCGCCTCAGGTCACCAAGGACGGTGTGACTGTCGCCAAGGAGATTGAACTCGCTGACAGGTACGCCAATATGGGTGCCCAGATGGTAAAGGAAGTAGCTTCCAAGACCAATGAGCAGGCGGGTGACGGTACCACCACCGCTACCGTTCTCGCACAGGCCATCATCAATGTCGGTCTGAAGAACGTCACCGCGGGCGCCAACCCTATGGACCTCAAGAGAGGTATCGACAAGGCTGTCGCCGCTGTTGTCGCCGAGCTCAAGAAGAACAGCAAGAAGGTCGGCACAGACTATTCAAAGGTAGAGCAGGTCGGCACGATCTCCGCCAACAATGACGCTGCCATCGGCAAGCTCATCGCCGATGCCATGTCGAAGGTAAAAGGTGACGGCGTGATCACAGTCGAGGAGGCCAAAGGCACAGAGACCGAGGTCAAGGTTGTCGAGGGTATGCAGTTCGACAGAGGTTACATCTCTCCTTACTTTATGACCGACTCTGACAAGATGGAAGCCGTACTTGACAACGCTTCCGTTCTTATCACCGACAAGAAGGTCTCTTCGATGAAGGATCTTATGCCTATCCTTGAGCCTATCGCACGTGACGGCAGGGCACTGCTGATCATCGCCGAGGACGTTGACGGCGAGGCTTTGACAACCCTCGTTGTGAACAAGCTTCGTGGCACTCTGAAGGTAGCCGCTGTCAAGGCTCCTGGTTTTGGAGACCGTCGCAAAGAGATGCTTCAGGACATCGCCACCCTTACAGGCGCCATCGTAGTGTCCGAGGAAAGAGGATTCACTTTCGAGAACACGACTCCTGACATGCTTGGCAAGGCTGAGAAGATCACCATCACCAAGGACAACACCACGATCGTGGGTGGAGCCGGTGACAAGGACGCCATCGCCGACAGAGTCGCCCAGATCCGCAAGCAGATCGAGAACACCACATCTGACTACGACAAGGAGAAACTTCAGGAAAGACTTGGCAAACTGGCCGGTGGAGTCGCGGTGCTCTATGTCGGTGCAGGTTCCGAGATTGAGATGAAGGAGAAGAAGGACAGGGTTGAGGACGCTCTCAACGCCACCCGTGCCGCTGTAGAGGAAGGTTACCTTCCTGGTGGAGGTGTCTCCTACATCCGTGCCGCCGAGGCATTGAAGAATCTCAAGGGTGAGAATGATGACGAGACCACAGGTATCCACATCATCGCCCGCGCCATCGAGGAGCCTCTCCGCCAGATCGCCCAGAACGCTGGTGTTGACGGCAGCGTCATCATCCAGAAGATCCGCGAGAACAAGGGTGACTACGGCTACAACGCCCGCACCGATGAATATGTCAATATGCTTGAGGCCGGTGTCATCGATCCTACCAAGGTCGCTCGTGTAGCCCTTGAGAACGCCGCTTCAGTCGCCGGAATGTTCCTTACCACCGAGTGCGGTATCGTTGACATTCCTGAGAAGGAGCCAGCCGCTCCTGCGATGCCTGCAGGCGGAATGATGTAATCGAAGCTTTACTTTAATTGAAAACGGGAACCATTATCGGGTGGCTCCCGTTTTTTTTGTGCTTACTTAGTAACATTCAAAAAATAACCTGCATCATCTTAAGGAATCTTTTCGGTCTAGATCTCTTTTCTCATCAGTCATGTGCCACCGGCACACTCCTTCTTCAAAAAAAAGATCTATCCTCGAAAATCTTCTCTTAATCTGAAGCAACTTATTTTTTTCATGTTCCTTATTAGAATTGTGACGTTTTTTATTTATCTTTGAGCCTTGATAAAATTTTGCGCTAACGTTTTAGCACTGGATTTATAACCATTGAATAATTATTTATCAAAGAATATGAAAAAAATACTGATTTTGGGGAGCAGCAACACGGACATGACGGTCAAGACACCGGCACTTCCGGCTCCCGGTGAGACTGTTCTTGGAGGGGTCTTCACTATGAGTGCCGGTGGAAAAGGCGCCAATCAAGCGGTTGCCGCAAAGAGAGTCGGAGGAGAAGTCTCCTTTGTCTGCAAGGTCGGAAACGATGTTTTCGGAGACAATTCCGTCAAACATTATGAGGATGAGGGCATCGATGTCAGCGGAATTCTCCGTTCAGACAAGCCGTCCGGGGTGGCATTGATCACTGTTGACAAGGATGCCGAGAACTGCATCGTTGTGGCTTCCGGGGCTAACCTTGATTTCACGGATGAGGACATCACTGCCTCCGAGGCTGCGCTCAGGTCCTGTGACATCCTCCTGATGCAGCTTGAAATCCCCGTTCCAACCGTACTCAAGGCTGCCAGGATCGCCCATGAGGCCGGCGCCTTTGTGGTCCTCAATCCGGCTCCTTACGCCGAACTCCCGGAGGAGATATTCAAGTACATCTCATTGTTCATTCCTAACGAGACCGAACTCGCCTCATTCTCCGGAATGCCAGTGACCGACAAGGAATCCGCCGCCGCTGCCGCCAAGGTGCTGTTCGGCAAGGGTGTCGGGAATATGATCGTGACGATGGGAAGCAAGGGTTCCCTTATCCTTGACGGCGGTGAGCCTCAGTTTGTTCTGGCCCGCAAGGTTAAGGCTGTTGACACGACCGGAGCGGGTGACACTTACTGCGGATCCATCTGCGTGGCTCTTTCTGAAGGCAAGACTCTCAAAGAGGCGGCGGAGTTCGCGTCAGCCGTGTCGGCCCTTTCCGTGACCAAGATGGGTGCGCAGACCGCAATCCCTACAAGGGCTGAGGCCGAAGCCTTCATGGCACAATAATAATGAATATTCAATCTTAAATAACACTTATTATTATGTTCATCGTAAACAGTTATGGTCTGGCAGTGTTCTTCTGCTTCATCATCATGCTTTGTTGGGGCTCTTGGGGCAACACTCAGAAACTCGCCGCCAAAAGTTGGAGGTATGAGCTCTTCTACTGGGACTATGTGATCGGAATGGTCATATTCTCTTTGCTCCTCGCGCTTACTCTCGGTACATTCGGTCCAGAGGGACGACCGTTCTTCCAGGACATCGCACAGGCTGATTCATCCGCCATTCTCAGCATCATTATAGGAGGTGTGATATTCAATCTTTCGAATATCTGCCTCAGCGCTTCCACTTCGATCGCCGGTATGTCCGTCGCGTTCCCTGTAGGATGCGGCCTCGCGCTTGTGCTTGGAGTGATCAACAACCTTAGGGTCGAGATGTCGCAGGGTGCGCTCAAGAGCAACCTGACCCTTCTGGCGATTGGTGTAGCCCTTGTAGTGGTCGCTGTCATCCTTAATGGCATAGCTTCCGGAAAGAAGGCCGGCAACGCCGAGATCAGCAAGGCGGACCAGCGCAAGGGTATCATCCTTGCCGTTGTCGCCGGAGTCGTGATGTCATTCTTCTCATCATTCGTGATGAAGGCGATGGACCTCAAGGATTTCGCGAATATGGAGCCAGGCAAGGTCGGTCCTTACACCGCCATCGTCGTGTTCAGCCTCGCGGTTCTTGTCAGCCACTTTGTTTTCGGCCCTATATTTATGAAATGGCCATTCCAGGGCGCGCCTGTCAAGATGAGTGAATATTTCAAAGGCAATTCCAAGACTCACCTCGTGGGAATGCTTGGTGGATGCATCTGGTGCCTTGGTACCGCCCTCAGCTATATAGCCGCCGGTAAGGCAGGAGCTTCCGTATCCTATGCCCTCGGACAGGGCGCTCCTATGGTCGCGGCCATCTGGGGTGTGTTTGTTTGGAAGGAATTCAAGGGATCCAACAAGACCGTGTACAATCTTCTTGGCATGATGTTCCTGTTCTTCATCGTTGGACTTGGAATGATCGTGGCGGCGGGAATGTAAAGAAAGTTGCACCGTCGGACGGTTTTTGACAAAAATCGGCTTCAGGCTTATTCTGGAGCCGATTTTTTTACTTTTGTTGTAACCATCCGAACAGTTGGGACTTACATCGGTTTAGAGGGTGTTTCAACACATGGATGTTGAAAACTATTATCGAAAAAATGTCAAAAAAAGTTTGGAGGGAAAGAAAAAAGTACTACCTTTGCACCCGCTTTTAGGAACAGAACGCAGGTTCAACCTCTTGAAAACATCAAAACAAGTTCATTGAAAAGACTGAAGGAAGTACAACAAGTA
>ULUU01051770.1_pt1 | contig 35851 bp, 24 predicted proteins | sample 1958871 | NCBI WGS metagenome assembly ULUU01 (sample SAMEA4835770, study PRJEB28245) | human gut metagenome | biome: gut microbiome; material: fecal sample | place: Denmark | collected 2008 | reverse complement strand
AGATGACATTTTAGGTGCGCAAGGTTTTTCACACCTGGAAGAGCGGGGGCCTATGGTTTACGGGGCAGAAAACGTACGGCAAAAGCTCCTTGTTAGCCGCTCCTTCTCAAGGCTTAAGGCGATGTCTGAATATTCTAGAGCGACATCAAGAACAAGATGACCTTCTTGACACCTTGGCGGATAGCCTCAAGTGCCTTGCTGATCTGGTTACGTACGGTGTTCTCGGAAAGGCCGAGCGACTGAGCGATCTCGCTATACTTCATCCCGTCGCGGCGGCTCATCAGGAATATTCTCCTCCTTTTGGCCGGAAGGCGGTCAATGGCCGACCAGATCCGCGCCTCTTTAACGGAATTGTCCACGGCCTCATCATCGGAAATCGCCACGTCATCCTCAACCGGAAGTATCTCATTCTCAAGGCTGTCCAGCGACACATCCTGCCGTTGCCTCCTGATGGCATCAATGCACCGATTCCTCACAGCCGTGTAAAGATAAGCCCTCGGACTATCAATCCCGTCACTCGCCGCCTGCTTCATCCAATATGCCGTGAAAGCCTCCTGTACCAGATCCTCGATCAGATCCTTGTCCTTGAGATAGTGCAGCGCATAGACACACAAAGGCCTGTAGTAAAGCCTGAACAAAGAATCTATGTCCGCTGTCCGCACCATAACACCGCAAAGTTAACCACTCCCTGGCACATTGCCAAATTCTCGTCCACACAAGGCAAAACAAGGCAAGAACTCGGGCACAATGCAAAAGTGCCTCCTCAACAATTGAGTAAGTACTTAGAACACAGCCACTCATAAACATTTTCAAAGTTTTATCGACAAAATTATAACTTCTGTTATTATAATCACAGTTATAATTTTCCGTGCAAGTACTGAAAACAAATGACTTTCAAAGACATAGACAATATAGGAAAAAATATTTCGAACCGGAATCAACTTTGGCACGGAAATGGCATAATCCCCTGACGACATAAATATTTTTACTCATAAACCAAAAACTGACTCAATAGTTATTTCATAAGTATTGAATAAGATTAGCCGAAGCCGGGTGAGAACCTCGCTTCGGTTTTTGCTTTATATCTCGGGATAAAGGAGGTAAGGCGCGCGGCGGGACTTGAAGTTTTCGACATCGGAGGCCCAACGGGCGGAGATCTCGGCGGCGGAGGAACCGTTCCCTATCATCGAGCGGAACCAGTCCACACCGGCGAGAAGTTCAAAGAAGTTGTTCTTACCGAAGAACTTATCGCCCATATTCAGATTGCGGTAAGCATCGATGACATATTCAAGATTGATCTTTTCCGCCCAAATGTCGCGGAGCGGCTTGCGGCGAAGGTCAACGCCGTGGCACTCCTCATCCAGGAACTGCGGGCTTTTCGCGCCGGGGATGCTTCGAGGCACAAAGGAGAAGGAATATCCCGTCATCGCCGGATGCCCGTAGGTCTCAAACGGGAACTGCGTGCCGCGGCCGAGGCTGACCACCGTACCCTCGAAGTAGCAGGTTGATGAATATAGGTACACGGCCCTCATGTCCTTAATGTTCGGGGAAGGCGGCAGGATAAGGCTGTAGCGGGTGTTATGGGTGTAATTCAGGCACGGAACCACAGTCAGGTCGCAGGTACCGTTCTCCAGCCATTTCTCGCCGTTGATCATCAGCGCCAACTCACCGAGCGTCATTCCGTGAACAGTCGTGATCGGCAGCCAACCGACACCGGACTTGAATTTCATATCCAGAACAGGACCGTCAACATAGAAGCCGTTCGGGTTCGGGCGGTCAAGAATGATGACCTGTTTCCCGTCTCTGGCGCAGGCCTCCATCAGATGATGCATTGTGATATAATAGGTATAGTACCTAAGGCCTACATCCTGAATATCAATCACAAGGACATCAAACTTATCGGTTTTCTCCTTGCTCGGAATCCGTGAGCCTTTCTCGTAAAGCGACAGGATCTCCACTCCGGTTTTCTCGTCCACACTGCTGCTGACGTGCTCTCCGGCATCGGCGTTGCCACGGAAGCCGTGCTCCGGAGAGAAGATTGCCTTGACATCTACTCCTTTTTCGATCAAGGCATCAACAATGTGCTGACCGTACTCAATCTTTCCGCCAGGGACGGAAGGTTCGGTGAACGGGATCAAGGAAATCTCATCAACTCTATTTCGAGGAAAGCACCCGCCATATTCAGCAAGAGCGTCTGCCAACTTGGAGCCGGTCACCTTGTCTCCGACTATACCCGTCTGATTGCTGAACACCGCAACCCGCTTCCCTTGCAGGAGCGGCTGGTACTCCTCGAACCTCTCGTCACCAAGCACTACTCTTCTTGAATATGTCCGTGCGGCAAGCACGTCAGTCAAAGATATCGCTATTATTGTAATAATCAAGAATTTAAGATTGTGTCCCATAATCATTGGTCATTTTCTGGTTCAAGATACGAAATTTCGCAAAGAAGACACAAAAAAAAGATTTGATTATAGAAATATTCATCGGGCACTTCGACAAGCTCAGTGACCGGTGGATTACTGCATCGAACCACCGACGAGGTCGAGGATCTCGGAGGTGATCTTTTGCTGACGGCCCTTGTTATATTCAAGAGTGAGTTCCTGAAGGAGGTCGTTGCCGTTGTCGGTGGCGAGCTGCATCGCGACGGTGCGGGCGGCGTGCTCGGCGGCGGCGCTGTCCAGCAGGGTGGTGAATATGCGAAGGCGGATTACCTTCGGGAGGAGGGTGGCTATCAGCTCCTCCTTGGATGGCTCTACGATCAGGTCTTCCGTGGTTGGTGAGCCCTGTCGAACCACCGGCGCTCCGACAGGCTCAGCGCCCCTGTTCGTGTCGGATTCGGAGGCGGAATCGGTGATCTTCCCGACCTGAATGTCAGCGGTGGCATCGGCCAAGGACAGAGGCAGATAGGTCTGCCTTGTGGTCGGCTGTGAAGAGGTTGATTTATAGTGATTATAAACCAGCTCCACCTTGTCGAACCGACCGGAGACAAAGCCGTCAAACAGTTCCTGAGCCAAAGCGGAGGCCGCATCGTATGACGGAGAATCCGACATCTTCGTGAAATCCGCGGGACTTGGGAAGCCAAGCTTCTTCATCGCCTCCGCCATCTTTCGGCCTACGGAATAGACCGTGATGTCGGCATCGCCAAGACCCGAGGCACGATATTCATTGATCACCGCCGTGGCCTCCCGGATGGCGTTGGAATTGAACGCGCCGCACAGCGAAGAGTTGGATGCGAAGGCGACAATCGCAACCTTTCGCACCTCACGCTGAGCCATCAATGAATATGCCCCGTCCATCCCCTCCAGGTCGTGCCGGTTCGACAGGCTCAACCGATCACCACTCTGGTCAAATCCACGTTCAGCTGATCCTGAGCCACGTACGGAACCATCTTCCGAAGCCGCGGCGGAAATATTCATTGCCCCCATCAGGTCGATGAGCATCGAGTGCAGTCGCCTCTCGTACGGAAGCATGTTCTGAATCGCCATCTGCGCTTTCTGCAGCTTCGCGGCTGCCACCATCTTCATCGCCGAGGTGATCGCCAGAGTGCTGCTGATGGAATTGATCCTGCCCTTTATCTCCTTCAGTGACGGCATATTCTTCTACAACTAATTGAACTTCTTGACTTTCATCTTCCTTTTGCCGGAATCTATAAGAATTGACCTCACCACGCCGGAAGCCACATCCTCGATCACGTTGAACAGTTCCGGATCCACCTTTCCCGCCGACAGTTTGTCAAGTACATCGGTCTGATGGGTGGCCCTCATCCGTTCAAGGAACAGGACATCGAACTCATGCACCTGATCCAGGCTGATGTCCTTCATCAAGCCGTGGGTGCCGCAATAAAGGACGGCGACCTCCTCACCGACTGGCATCGGAGAGTACTGCGGCTGGATCAGCTGCTGATTGTTCTTGCGGCCCTTGTCCAGAACCATTTCCGTCACTCTGTCCACATCCGATGAATACTTGGAGAAAGACTCCAGCTCGTTGAACTGCGCCTGCTCGATCTTCAGGGTTCCGGCCACACTCTTCATCGACTTCACCTGAGCGGCTCCGCCGACACGGGACACGGAGATGCCCACATTGATGGCCGGACGCTGGCCCTGGTTGAACAGGTCAGTCTCAAGGTAGATCTGACCGTCGGTGATGGAAATCACGTTGGTCGGGATGTAGGCGGACACGTCGCCGGCCTGGGTCTCGATGATCGGAAGGGCTGTCAGCGACCCGCCGGCCTTGACCTTGCCCTTCAACGAATCCGGAAGATCGTTCATCTGCTCGGCGACCTCCTGCTGATCAATGATCTTCGCGGCTCTTTCCAGAAGCCTTGAGTGAAGGTAGAACACATCACCCGGATAGGCCTCACGTCCTGAAGGTCGGCGAAGGATCAGGGAAACCTCACGGTAGGCCACCGCCTGTTTGGAAAGGTCGTCATAGACAACAAGGGCGGCGCGGCCGGTGTCACGGAAATATTCCCCCACAGCGGCTCCGGCAAACGGGGCGAAATACTGCAGGGCGGCCGGATCGGCGGCGGTGGCGGCGATGACAACCGTGTAGTCCATCGCACCCTTCGAGCGGAGCGTCTCCACGATGTTGGCCACGGTGGAACCCTTCTGTCCGACCGCCACGTAGATGCAATAGACAGGTTTGCCGGCCTCGTAGTTGGATCTCTGGTTGATGATCGTGTCGATGGCTATGGCGGTCTTTCCGGTCTGACGGTCGCCGATGATGAGTTCCCTCTGGCCACGGCCGATCGGGATCATCGAGTCAATCGCCATGATTCCGGTCTGGAGAGGCTCGGTGACGGGCTGACGGAATATTACACCGGGAGCCTTGCGCTCCAGCGGCATCTCCGTCAGGTCTCCTTCGACCTTGCCGAGTCCGTCAAGCGGAACGCCAAGCGGATCGACCACTCTTCCGAGCATCTGCTCGCCGACCTTGATGGAGGCGATCCGTCCGGTTCTGCGGACTGTCATTCCTTCCTTGACCTCATCCGTAGGGCCGAGAAGAACGGCTCCGACATTGTCCTGCTCAAGGTTCATCACGACACCCATGACTCCGCTCTCGAATTCGAGCAGTTCTCCGGCCTCGGCGTTGGTCAGGCCGTACATTCTGGCCACACCATCGCTGACCTGAAGGACTTTGCCGATTTCCTCGAACCGGAGGGAGGTGTCGATGTCTTTCAGCTGTTCCAGAAGCACCTGGGAGATTTCACTTGGTTTTATGTTGTCCATACTAAACTATTCTTCTGTTCTTTTCTATGAATTGACGCCGGATGAAATCGAGCTGGCGGGAGACGCTAGCGTCCAGGACGGTGTCCTCGACCTCGAATACGAAGCCGCCTATGAGGGACGGGTTGACTTCGGTTTTCAGGATCAGCCTGCAGCCGGTCTGTTTCTCGACCAAATCACGGAGACGGGACTCCAATGCCGGTCGCTGAGCTTGTCGAAGCGACCCTTCGACAGGCACAGGGTCCGAAGGAGTTGGCTCAGGGTCCAGCAGTGCCGGATCAGCGACCACAAGCCGCGCGCGCTTGATGTGACGTGAGCGGTAATATTCAGTGACGAAGGTGGTCAGAACCAGCCTTACATCACCGATGCGGCCGTTACGGATCAAGAGTCCGAGGAATTTATGCAGCTCCTGAGCCATTGAATCTTTCAACGCAGCCTCAAAAAGCGAGATTTTCTGAACCGCCGCAACCGCAGGATCATCCACGGCACGCCGGAAATCAGGCACTTCGTCAAGAGCCTTCTCAATGACCTGCACCTGGGCCGCAACCAACTCACCGGAGCCGGTCTCTTCGACCAGCTTCAGAAGTGCGGTGGCGTAACGTGTCGCGATAATTCCTGTGTTCATAGCATCAATTCTTCAAGTCCTTAGACGAGGAAACCTCATCCACAAGCCTATCAACCAGAGCCGACTGCTCAGCACCATCCGAAAGGCTCGCCTTCAGCACCTTCTCGGCGACGCTGACAGAAAGCAGCGCGACCTCCTTGCGGACATCCCGCAAAGCGCTCTCCTTCTCGGCGGCGATCTGCGTGCGAGCCTGATCCAGAATGCGGGAAGCCTCCTCCCTCGCCTGAACCTTCGCCTGCTCAACGATGTTGTCCCTCGAAGCCGCGGCCTCCTTCAGAATCCGGCTCTGCTCCTGCCTGGTCTCCTCGATCATCCGGGACTGTTCCTCAGCCAGATTGCGAAGCTTCTCCTCCGCCTCCTTGGCAGCCTTGATGGATTCACCTATCCTCTGCGCCCTCTTCTCGACCGAGCCGGTGATCATAGGGAAGCCCCACTTCGCCAGCACGAAGAAGACGATGCCGAAGATCAGCGTCATCCACACAAGCAATCCGAAATCAGGAGTGATGAGTGACATTTGCTATTTCGCGATAAGACAAACAACGATAGCGAACAGACAGGCACCTTCGATGAGGGCGCTGACGATGATGGCCGTCATCCTGTAGTGGTCAGCCTTTTCCGGCTGACGGGCTCCGGCCTCAAGGGAAGCCGTACCGATCTTACCGATACCGAAAGCGGCGGCGAAAGCAGCCAGACCAGCACCAAGAGCCGCACCTACTCTACCCAGAGAGAGGGCCTGAAGCAACATTGTAGAAAGTAACATAATCCTATGATTTTAAATTAATTATTCTGAATATTCCAAAATTATTCCGAAGCCTCCGGTCTCTGCCGCGACAGTCCTATGAAGACGGCCGACAGCATCGTGAAGACGTAGGCCTGAATGAACGCCACAAGCAGTTCCAGACAATCCATAAACACACCCAGCAGGACAGCCACAACCGTAAGGCTGCCGTTCAAGGCGGCTCCAAGCTCAGCGGTCAGGAATATCACGGCCACAACTCCAAGAATCATGAAGTGTCCTGCGAGGATGTTGGCGAAAAGCCTGACCATCAAGCTGAAAGGCTTTGTGAATATTCCGATTATCTCAATCGCCGGCATCAACGGAAGCGGCACCTTCAGCCAGGTCGGAACCTCCGGCCAAAGAATATCCTTCCAATAATGCTTGTTTCCGAATATATTGACAATGAAGAAGGTGAACAGTGCCAGCACGAGCGTCACGGCGATGTTGCCGGTGATGTTCGCTCCACCAGGGAAGAACGGCACGATACCCATCAGGTTGTTTATGAATATGAAGAAGAACGCTGTCAGCAGGTAAGGCGAGTATCTCTTGTAGTCCTCACCAACGCAGCTTTTTATGACATCATCCTCGATCATCGTGACGAGCATCTCCATCAGGCCGACTCCGCCTTTCGGTGCCTCCTCACGGGCGTCGTGTTTCCGGTACCATTTGGCGGTTCCGAGCACGATGAACAGCAGCAGAGCGCAGTTGATCATCAGGCCGAACACATTCTTGGTGATGGAAAAGTCCCACGGCCTTATCTCTGAGCCGTCAGCGGCACGTTCCACAATCTTGTTCTCGTACTTGCTTCCAGCCGGGGCGATGTAGAATCCTTCATATTCCCCGCGCTCCAAATGCTTGGAACTGAATATATGGAAGCCGTTGCCGGTCTTGCTGGCGACTATCACAGGCAGAGGAATGCTGACCGGATGGCCTTTCACCGTGGTGATGTGCCACTCGTAGGAGTCGCGGACGTGGCCGTAGAGATATTCATCCATATCAAAGCCACCACCCTTCTCCTCCGCGGCCAAAGACAACGGAAGCAAAAGACCAATGAATATGTAGATCCACTTTCTCATCACAGTTCCACGCAAGCTACAACGTGATTATCATTAACTTCCACAAAGCCAGAGGAAATCGCCACCTTGTCCGTGCCCTCACCGTTACGATAAGCGATCACGCCCTTCTCCAACGAAGAGATCAGCGGAGCGTGATCCAGCAGGACCTCGAAACGGCCCTTCGTGCCGGGAAGCTCCACAGCCTCAACGGCAGCGTGAACCAATGTCCTTTCAGGTGAAATGACATCCAGAATCATCTCTGAGGTTTTCTCTGACATATTCCTAAAACTTTCTCCGGTATATTCCTACTTCGCCTTGGCGAGAATCGCCTCGCCCTTCTTGATCGCGTCGTCCAAGGTGCCGACATTGAGGAACGCCTGTTCCGGCAGGTAGTCAACCTCTCCGTCGAGGATCCTGCGGAAGCCATCGATTGTGTCCTGGATGTCCACCATCACGCCCGGCACGCCAGTAAACTGCTCAGCCACAGCGAACGGCTGTGACAAGAACCTCTGCACACGACGGGCACGGTTCACGGTCAGCTTGTCCTCGTCCGAAAGCTCGTCCATACCAAGGATCGCGATGATGTCCTGAAGCTCCTTGTTCCTCTGGAGGATCTGCTTCACCCTCTGGGCGGTGTCGTAGTGATCCTGTCCCACGATGTTAGGGTCAAGGATTCGGGAAGTGGACTCAAGCGGATCCACGGCCGGGTATATTCCTAACTCAGTGATTTTTCTGCTGAGCACCGTCGTTGCATCGAGGAGGGAGAAGGTGGTCGCAGGAGCAGGGTCGGTCAAGTCGTCCGCCGGCACGTAAACAGCCTGGACTGAGGTGATAGAGCCGTTCTTCGTCGAAGTGATGCGTTCCTGCATCTGGCCCATCTCCGTGGCAAGTGTCGGCTGGTAACCCACGGCGGAAGGCATTCGTCCCAAAAGGGCGGACACCTCGGAACCGGCCTGGGTGAACCTGAATATGTTGTCGATGAAGAAGAGGATGTCCCTCGGGCCGTCACCCTTGCCACTGTCTCTGAAAGACTCGGCGAGGGTCAGTCCGGACAGGGCCACTGAGGAACGCGCTCCCGGCGGTTCGTTCATCTGGCCGAACACCATCGCCACCTGGGATTTCTCAAGTTCTTTGCGATCGACCTTGGAGAGATCCCAATGGCCTTCCTCCATCGACTTCACGAACTCGTCACCATACTTGATGACACCGGACTCGATCATCTCACGAAGCAGGTCGTTACCTTCCCTGGTACGCTCCCCCACTCCGGCGAAAATCGAGAATCCGTTATGTTTCTTGGCAATATTATTGATCAACTCCTTGATGAGCACCGTCTTACCGACTCCGGCTCCACCGAAAAGGCCGATCTTACCACCTTTCAGATACGGCTCCAGAAGGTCAATGACCTTGATGCCGGTGTAAAGCACTTCCTGCGAGGTCTTGAGATCCTCGAACTTAGGAGGCTCACGGTGTATAGGCAAGGAATTGTCTTCGTTGAGATCGCCGAGTCCGTCAATGGAATCCCCGACAACGTTCATGACACGGCCTCTGATCTGCGCCCCGGTAGGCATCGAGATCGGAGCGTGAGTGTTCACAGCCTTCATTCCGCGTCTCAAACCGTCTGTCGAGTCCATAGCGACACACCTTACAGTGTCTTCACCGATATGTTGCTGAACCTCAATGACCAAAGGCCTTTTTCCCTCGCCTCTTTCGACATCAAGAGCGTCGTGAATACGCGGAAGCTGAGCCTCCTCATCAGTCACATCGAAATGGACATCCACCACAGGTCCGATGACCTGGGCAATGTACCCTATGTTTTCTTTTTCTGCCATTTTGAATATGGTTGTTAACGTGTCGCTCACGCGACGAAATCTCACTGCTGAAAAATCCAAGCCAAATTTACACAAATTCCCCCAAACGACAAAAAAGCGGGCCGATTTTAACATCGGACCCGCCTTTTTTAAGACTTTTTGATATATTCGATAATTGCTATCGAAATTACTTAAGTTTCTTGTAGCCATACTGGGCTGTCTCGCCGAGCTCCATCTCGATCTTCATCAGACGGTTGTACTTGGCGATACGGTCGGTGCGGCTGAGGGAACCGGTCTTGATCTGACCGCTGTTGGTAGCGACAGCGATGTCAGCGATCGTGGTGTCCTCGGTCTCGCCTGAACGGTGAGAGGTAACGGTGGTGTAGCCGTGACGGTGAGCCATCTCGATGGCGTCGAGGGTCTCGGTCAGGGAACCGATCTGGTTAACCTTGATGAGGATGGAGTTACCAGCGCCCATCTTGATACCCTTCTCAAGGTACTTGGTGTTGGTAACGAAAAGGTCGTCACCTACAAGCTGGCACTTGCCACCGATAGCGGCGGTAAGCTTAACCCAGCCTTCCCAGTCTTCCTCGCTGAGGCCGTCCTCGATGGAGTCGATAGGATACTTGGTGATGAGCTCCTCAAGGTAAGCGATCTGCTCCTCTGTAGAGAGTTTCTTTCCCTCTGGATCCTTGGCCATACCGGTCTTGAGCTGCTTGTAGTCATAGAAGAACTTGTCGCCCTCTTTGAAGCAGAACTCTGAAGCGGCGCAGTCCATAGCGATGGTAACGTCAGCGCCTGGCTTGTAACCAGCCTTCACGATAGCCTCCATAATGCAGTCGAGAGCGTCGTTGATGCCGCCCAGCTTTGGAGCGAAACCACCCTCGTCACCGACAGCGGTAGAGAGTCCGCGGCCCTTGAGAACCTTCTGGAGAGCGTGGAACACCTCGGCACCCATTCTTACACCTTCGGCGATGCTCTTGGCGCCTACAGGACGGATCATGAACTCCTGGAAAGCGATAGGAGCGTCTGAGTGGGCTCCACCGTTGATGATATTCATCATAGGAACAGGAAGCACGTGGCCGTTGGTTCCACCGATGTAGCGGTAGAGAGGAATGTCAAGGTAGTTGGCGGCGGCGTGAGCGACAGCGAGGGAAACACCGAGGATGGCGTTTGCGCCGAGGTTGCTCTTGGTGGCGGTGCCGTCGAGTTTGATCATAGCCTCATCGATAGCCCTCTGCTCAAGGCAGGACATTCCGATGATTTCTGGAGCGATCTTCTCGTTGATGTTGGCGACAGCCTTGAGAACGCCCTTTCCGCCGTAGCGCTTAGGGTCACCGTCACGAAGCTCAAGAGCCTCGTTCTCGCCTGTTGATGCGCCTGATGGAACGGAAGCGACACCGATGATGCCGGATTCGAGTTCAACTTCACACTCGATTGTAGGGTTTCCTCTTGAATCAAGAATCTCCCTGCCAGTAACACGTACAATTCTCATAATAAAATAATGTATTTATTAACTTACTGTTTTAGTCTCAAAAAAAGGCCGGGGGTTGAAACCCAGCCTTTATATTCTTTCAATTATCACGCCAGATTATTTAACGAGGCAGACAGCGACACGGTTCTCCTCAGGAGTCTCGAATGGATTGACGGTGTCACCGAAATACTCAGTGATGATCCTGTCCTTGTTGATGCCGGCGTTAACGATGGCCTCAGCGACAACCTCAGCTCTCTTCTCGGAGAGGAACTTGTTTCTCTTGGCGGTACCAGTGGCCTTGTCAGCGTAACCGGAAACGCGAACCTTTGTGTCAGGGTTGGCCTTGAGAGCCTCGATAACCTCATCGATCTTGAGCTGCTCGCTCTCACGGATGTCCCACTTGTTGATGACGAAGAGGATGTTGCGTGAAAGTGACTCGAATGCAGGAACAACCTCAACCTTCTCCTCAACTACTGGTTCTGGTTCTGGTTCTGGTTTAACAACAGGTGCCGGAGCCGGAACTGGAACAGGTGCCGGAGCTGGCTTTGCCTTTCCGAAGCTGAAGGTAAGACCTGCGACAGCCTTGATCTGGAAGTCAGCCTTTGAGCCCTTCTTTGAGTTGAAGTGGTCATTCAGGAAACTGCAGTTGCCTTCGAGGTTGAGGGCGATGACATCGGTGAGTCTGATGTTGAGACCGGCACCGGCCCTGAAAGCAGGAGAGATCTTGTTGTCCTCCCAAAGATAACCGTCAACGAACTTGTCCTTCACGGCCACAGCCTCATCGTTGTTGAAAGCGTAGTTCACGCCGACACCACCGAAGATGTAAGGATTGAGGGTACGGTCATATTTGTAACCAGCGAAGATCGAAGCGATGTCAGCCATAAGGTCAACGGCACCTTCAACATAATTGAACTTGTAAACAGTGGTAGGGCCGTTCACAGCACCTTTACCCTGCCATCCATTGACATTCAGCCTTGCGCCGAAAACAGGCGAGAACTGATAGCCGAATGAAACAGCGGCTGAAGGAGAGATAAGGTCAGAGAATGAGGTCTCACCGATTGTGTGAGCCGCACCACCCTGAAGCTGCATAAACCAATAAGGGTCAAAGTCCTTCTTCTGTGCGTTCGCTACGGACAGAGAAGCCACAAGCGCTGCGCTTGCAAGAATCGCAAAAATACGTTTCATAATATTGTTGAATATAAATTGCACATTTATCGACGCTAAATTACGACAATTTTTCCAATCTGCAAAATTGACTATAAAATATAACGAATAAACGTGAATGTTTTTTTTGGACACACATCACTTCAACGTTCAATCTTTCAAGCATCCCAGAGGTATTATCTTGACTCCGTCCGGTCTTGTGTAGGCCATTTGGCCACCTGTTATGATCACAAGCAGATCCGGTTCCCTCAGCGGGTTTTGCCTCTCTGATTCGTTATGCTTTTTTATCAGTTGTTTGAGTTCAAGCAGATGCGCGGCCCCTTCCTCGATCTCGCGGCTGCCAAGCTTGCATTCAATCAAGGCATAGCGTCCGTCCGACAGATGCAGTACGATGTCCGCCTCAAGGCCGTACCTGTCCCGATAGTAGGAAATGTGACTATCCTGATCCATCGTGTAGGCACGAAGGTCACGCACACACATTTGCTCGAACAAAAAACCGAACGTTTTCAGCTGTGTCATCAGGATATCCGGAGATAATCCTAAGGCGGCGACCGCGACAGAAGGATCACAGAAGGATCTTTTAGGGGTGCTCCTGATGTTTGACTTACTCCTTATCGCAGGACACCAGGCACCGATATCCTGAATGACAAACAACTTTTCCAACGCCTTGACATAATCATCAAAAGTGTCCGAAGAGCAACTGACCTCTCCGGAAGAAGTGACATCCGAGAGCATAGATGTCTTTTTGGCAACCGTAGAAATATTGCGGGCGTATGAACGCATTATCATCGCCGCGGTCTTCTCGTCACGCTGAACCCCGTCTATTCTTGAGATGTCCTCTGAACACACACTCTTCAGGTAATTCTTGGCCACAAGCAGCCGAACCTTATTTTTGACTGGAATAAGTGACGCTGGCCAACCACCACGACAAGCCGCGAGAATCAAATCCTCCACCGACAACTTAGAAGTCTTCCCGTCAATATCATATTCAGGATTACTGAATAGTTCCTTGACCGACACCAGTCCCGTTGACTCCCTTGACTCCCACAAACTCATAGGGAGCATCTTCATTTTTGCGATCCGGCCTGTTCCAGAATGTCTGGTCTCCTCTTTTTTCACCCTATTGGAACCGGTAAGGATGAACTGTCCGGGGACACCCCCTCTCTTATCACATATAGTACGGACGGCATCCCAGATCACAGGTGCGTCCTGCCATTCGTCAATAAGGCGCGGAGTGTCCCCCTTCAGAAGAAGCGATGGCTTGGAAGCCGCCGTCGCCAGATATTCATCTCTCATATCAACATCCTGCAAACTAATGGAACTATTCGCCTTTTGACTGCACGTTGTAGTCTTTCCACACCATTTTGGTCCTTCGACAAGCACCGCACCCGAGGCCTCAAGGTTGTCTTGCAGTATGCCATCAGCAATTCTACTGAGATATTCCATAACAGATCCAATTATTTGCCAAAGGTATGAAATTTAATGATAAAGAGCAAACCAATCGGCGTTTTCGTGGCATTTCAATCGGCATTTTCGTGGCATTTTAATCGGCATTTTCGTGGATGCGCCAGTTCAAAAACGTACAAGCACGAAAAAAGCAGGCCGACACACGATAGTGCCGTTGGCCGGAATTAAGGTCTCAAGACTTATAAAATAACGCGAAGCGCCTATTTCCGAAAAGAAGAGCTTAACCTTTTCATACCACTATCTTACGACAAGGGCGGCGTCCTTCGCGAGATAGAGGATATTCTGGTTCACCTCCGGGGAGAAGGTCAGCTCCTTCAGGTTCGGGCAGGACTGCACATTGACGTTGTTCAGTTTCGGGCAGGCTGTGATATCCAACGCCGGGACCGGGGTGTTGTCAATCCAAAGCCTGTACAAACCGGTCTGGGTGCCGAGAGCCACCGACTTTACGCCGGTGTGCGACGCATAGACAAAAGACAGGGAAGGACAGCCCGTAAGATCAAGAGCGGCGAGGTTCTCGTTATTCGCACACTTGAACATCTCAAGGGCGGGGAGTTGGAAGGCAAAGGACTCCACACGGGTGCCGGAGAAGTCAAGCGACTTCAGGTTCCTGAAATATTCAAGGCCTGCCAGTGACTTGATTTCGAGACCCGAGACATCGATCGACTTGACGGAATCCGCTTCAGACAATGACAACTTCCTGTCTCCGTCAAGATCCATCGACGAAACGCAACAGGCGCGGAAAACAGGATCCTTGATTTTCTTTGCCACATCCTTGACCTCTGACGAGCAGGATGTTATGAATATAGCTGCGAAGGCCGAAACGACGAACAATACTTTTCTCATTATTCAGACATTTTCTTTTCATTCAACTTTTATAGGCAGGCAACCACTTACTTTAATAATATATAGGAGTGATTGCCCGCCTACGTCAATTACCGTTACCATTCAATAAAGCCAACACCCTCCGAGCCGCCGGCACCGACGTTGTCCGACCTGACAAGGATCACACACTTCGCGACGACGCTGCTGTTGTCTTTGGATTTCGCGGTTATGGTCACCTTGCCGCCGCTCTTTGCGGTCACGATGCCGGACTGCGAGACGTAAGCCACCGACTTGTCGGACGAATCCCAGATAACATCCTTGATGGAGGCATCCGAAGGTGACACCTTAGGAGTCAACGTGAGGGTCTGTCCGACTCTCATCGACGTTTCCGACATGTCGAGGGTTATGCCACTGACAGGAACCTTTGTCACCTTGACAAAGCATTGGGTGGAATAACTCTTCGAATCAATGGCCAAGGATCCTCTTCCTTCCTTGTAGATCGCCTTGACCTTAACATTCCAATATGGCGTTCCCTTATCCTTGACAGCATCGCAACTCACAGGACAGTTGATCGCAGGAGAGATCTTCAGCGGTTCTGTCGCATTATCCGGAGAGACCTTAACCCTGATGGTGTAGGATTCTCCCATTTTCAAGTTAATGTCCTTATTTTCCTCTGAATAGGAGATCTTTTCGATAGGTATCAGACGCTCGGTTACCGTGACCGAACAAGTTGCCGTGAACGCTCCGGCTCCCGCCGCCACCTTGATTGTGGCAGTGCCTGGAGAAACCGCGGTGACAACCCCCTCATTGACAGTCGCGACAGATTCCTTGTCCGAACTCCAGGTTACGGTCTTGTCCCTCGCATCCTCAGGCAGAACGGTGGCTATGAGCTTTCCACTCTTACCAACTTCGAGAGTCAGCGACTTCTCGTTCAGTTTCACGCCGGTGACCGCATACTTATCGATGACGGTGATTGTCACCTCGTTCGACGTGACATTCTTGCCCTTGACCTTGATCTTAGCCACTCCGACTCCCACAGCGGTGACATCACCGTTCACAACCTTCGCCACGGACTCGTTGTCAGACTCCCACACAAGCGTTTCATCCGCATTGGCAGGAAGCATCTTAAGAGTCAACGCGGCGGACTCTCCTATGTTCAGAGACGATGTCTGAGATGTCAAAGTAAGGGAAGTGGCATAAACGACCGGTTCAAGGACAGTCACATTGCAGGAAGCCTGATGTCCACCGTCAGCGGTCTTGACAGTGATAACCGCCTTTCCGGTTTTCTTTGCGGTCACCTTTCCGTCTTTCTCACCCACAGAAGCGATTTCCGGATGGTCTGACGACCAAGTCACCGACTTGTCAGTGGCGTCAGCCGGACTAATCACAGCCGTAAGCAACTCTGTACCGCCAACGTGCATAGTCAATTCCGGCTTGCTGACAGCGACCCCGGAAACGTGACATTTGACCACTACCTCGCAGGTGGCCGTAAATCCACCGTCCTTGGTTGTGACGGTGATGGTCGCCTTGCCAGCCTTCTTAGCGGTCACCTTTCCGTCTTTTGACACGGACGCCACAGCGGAATTGCCCGATGACCAAGAGACAGTCTTGTCAGAGGCGTCCTCTGGGGCAACTGTCGCGGCAAGAGATTCCGTCTCACCAACGTACAGATTCAGAGAAGACTTGCTGAGAGAGACTCCGGAGACGTGACGCTTGACAGTCACTTCACAATCGGCTTTGAACCCGCCGTCTTTAGTAGTGGCTGTAATAGTGGTTTTCCCTGGCTTCAGTGGCTTGATGACCGCATGCAACGCCGCGCCAGGGGCAATTGACGCCACCTCAGGATCCGAACTTGACCATTCGAGAGACTTGTCTGTGGCATTGGCAGGAGTCAAGGTCGCGCTGATGTCCAATGAAGGGTCTCCGACATAAAGGGTTTTGGAGGAGATCGACAGGGTGATTCCCTTGACCGGTGTCCCGACCTTTACAAGACAGGTCGCCATCTTACCTCCGTCAGAGGTAACGACGTGGATCGTAGCCTCTCCCGTACTCACGGCAGACACAAGTCCCGATTGCGAGACTTTAGCGACCGATTCTTTGTCCGAGTACCACGTGACCTCGGCATTCGAGGCGTTCTGAGGAAGAACCGTCGCTGTCAGTCGACGGGTTTCACCAGGTTTTAATTCGACTGTCGTCTCACTCAGGGAAATCCCGGTGACACGGCTGATGACCGTAACCTTGCAGACAGCTGTCACATTCTCGGCCACCTTGACCGTGACTGTCGCCGCGCCTGCCTTGCGGGCGGTCACATTACCTTCGTTGTCAACCGAAGCGACATCAGGATGATCGGACACCCACGTAAGGGTCTTCTGCGTCGAGTTCAACGGGTACACCGTCGCCGTGAGTTTGCCGCTCTCTCCTTCGAGAAGTTTCAGACTCGTCTTGTCGAGCGAGACATGCTGCGCAGGACTCTTGACACTCACAACACAGTTTGAAGTGAACGAGCCGTCGTTGGTTGTGGCGGTCACAGTCGTCGTACCGGGACCGATCGCGGTCACGGTACCATCCGAGGCAACCGACACGACCTTCGTGTCCGCGCTTTCCCAAACAACCCCTAAATCCGATGCATCCTCAGGAGAAATCACCGGCTTGATCGTGAAACTGCTTCCGATTGTCTCAAGAGTGAATTCACGTGGGTCAAGGCTGATGCCTGTGACAGAAGTACCTACCTTGACATTGCAGTAGGCCGTGAAACCGCCGTCTGACGAGGAGACAAAAACCGTCGCCTCTCCATTGCCCTCCGCCTTGACATTGCCATACGCGTCAACAGTGGCGACAGAAACGTCAGAGGAGCCCCATTTGAGGGACTTGTCCGAAGCGTTTTCAGGGAATATGGTGGCCTTAAGGGAAGCGGACTCTCCTTTTTTCAGAGACAGTTCAGACTTGTCGAGCTCGATCTTCTCGACCCCGACTCCGACAGTCACATTGCACGAAGACATGAATCCTCCGTCATCAGTCCTTGCCGTGACCTTGGAAGTCCCGACCTTAAGTCCCTTGATGGTGGCGCTACCGTCCTGATTGTCAACATAGTCAACAACCGAGCTATTCTCAACCGTCCAGATAATCTTCTGATTGTCCGCATTCGATGGTGAGATGATCGCTTTCAACACAAACGAAGCCCCGATGGAGAGATCTTGACGCTCCTTGTCAACGGCGACCGAGCTTACCCCGATCAACTCCTCCTGACAGGCGGAAAAAAGGCACAGGGCCGAAATGAGTAAAAGAATATACTTTTTCATCATGATTCAATTTTTCTCTAACTTCTACTGCCTCTGGCACCTTACTGCATGGCCATCGCCACGTGATTTGTTGTGGCAATACAGGTTAATCTCGGACTCCGCCGCAGTACTTTTGACATGAATCTCAAAAGTTGTCGTAGCCTGCGAGGCGGTAGTTGTCGTCCAATAATCGGCAAACGAGCCTGCAAGCGCGATAGTCGCATTACCTCTTTTAAGATAGCCCGTGCAAGGGTACCAGGCTACACCACCGGAAGACAGGGTGAAACGCACACCGTGATTGGATGTGTCCGCAGAGTACGAGCCCTCGCTCACCTGGTTCCAAACCCCATCCGGGCCACCTTTAGGCACACGCCATCCTGCCGGACAAGGGTCATAGATGGTCTTCACATCTGTCCAAAGTTCATTCTGACGCTCTGCATACAGCCAATCGTTTCCGGTGCTGAGATCGCAAGTGATGAAAGTAGTCGGATTGGCAACAGCAAAGTCAACCGTACAGTCAGCGTTGGAAGCCAACTGTTCGAACTGACACGTGGAAGCCATAGGTGTGCCATCTATGGACGCCACCCCCATGAAAGGATCCTTGCGTCCCCATTGATAGAAAAGGCCGTAAGAGGCCACTCCCTCATAAGACGAGGACAGCGCGCCAACATTTCTGTCCATCATATCCACAGATGCTCCTTGATAGCGCTGTGCTGTCTGATCCGCGTCGAAATCACACATCCAGATATGCCAGGACCAGAGTATCCTGTCATTGGAGTCATATGCGGCCACAAGGGCGTTACCAGGCTTGAACTGTTCGGCGGTCTTGAAGTACAGGCAACCATTCTTGACACGGACAGAGGAATTAATCAGAGTTCCCTTAGCGACAGCGTTAGCCGAGTTGTCGGTCTCCCAAACCACACCGGCATGATCCACGGCGCCGACTGATGTACGGGAATTTCCACGCACCAGTGGAAGTTTGTACGAACCAGCCTCGCGTACAATGTAACAGTTAGCTGTTCCTTTGGCGTCCAGCGGCTCACCATCAAGAATATTCGAAATCGACGAAGGAATGTCGGCATTGCGGACCGTGGCGAAATAGTACCTCTGCACCCTTACGAAAGATTCGCAGACAGAGCGGCTTACCTCCGTACCACCTTTATAGAAAGTCAGAGTGAATCCTTTCTTGAAAGACTGAGGGATAATGGAGAGATAATAGAACTCTCCCGCATTGAACTCCCCTTCAAGAGAAATCTGTGTGGATGTTTCAGAAGAGGCCGCCTGACAAAGCGGAATTCCATCTTCTCCGAAAGAAATTGAGACCGATCCTGCTACCGCTTCATTGGCATTGCCGCTGAATATGACCTTGTCATACCCCGATTCTGAAACCGTAAAACGGATGCCGCCCAAGGCATCATAGAAGCCCATCTGATCAGTGGACGCGGATCGTCCTACCATAAGGAACGCAGCCGGGTCAAAAGAGCCGGACACAGCCTGCTGCACAGCGGGCAGGGATGCACTGACAACATTAGATGCGAAAGATGTCGAGCTACTGTAAGGATAAACTCCATAGTAATAGCCATCGGCCGGCTCAGAAGCCTGTCCGGCAAACACAGCAGTAGCTCCCCCTTTCTCAGTGACAAACCTATTACCACCCGAACCGGAATCAGAATCGAAAACGCTGATGCTGTCGGAGGGATTCCAACTTACTGAGCCAAAATTGTCGGTAATGGCCGCCTTGGTCTCAACCGAAAGATAAGCCTTTAGCAATCTGGGAGTCTTTTCTGGCCTTGGAACATCTGGTGCCGGAGCAGAAGACTCCTTCTGGCAGGAGATTGCCGCAAAAGCGAGCGACAACATCATTAATCCATATAATCTCATAAGACGAAAAAAACAATGTAACAGAGACGAGAGATATTCAAAAGAGGGAAGACAGAAAACTATCTTCCCTCTTAAGAAATATTATAGATTATTACTCTTCAAGAGTAGTAAACTACTTGTTCTTGTCAGAGATACCGTTAGGCCATTTAGCCTTGGTGTTAGCTGTTGAAAGAACGGTTACCTTGCCCTTAAGGTCAAGAGTGTAGAGTTCACCAATCTTCACAACAACGTTGTAGTCAGCGTACTTGTCAACAAGAAGATCAGTACCGAGATTATCCCAAGCAACGTAGAGACCATGGGTTGTTTCATTCTTGCCATATGTGAGACATCCACCGAATGAATCCTTAGTGTTGTCCTTGTAAGGATATGTAAGAGCATTACCAGCCTTGAATTCGACAGAGCCCTTGAGATCATTGAGGCCATACTGAGTCTTTGCATAATCAGAAGCCTTCATATCACCAGTAGTCGGATCGTAAGTGAAGATTACATTAGCCTCTTTTTCCTTCTCGACAACCTTGATGTCGGTAGGGATATAGGTCATGTCCTTATCACTCTTGAATGTACCGAGTTCAATGTCCTTATTAGTTGTGATGACCTTGAAAGGAGTCTGGAAGACTACATAGTAGTAACCAACCTTCTCCTTGGCAGGAGTGATCACATCAGCTTCGGTAGTACATATCTCAGTAACCTTCACGAGAACAGCGGTGTCCTCGGTAAGAATGTTGTTCATGAACTTGATGTCAGGTGATGTCGCAGGACTAGCGATGATGGCCTTGAACTCAGCAGCTGTGAAGACTACCTTATCAACAACGTTTCCATCGTTGGTGATGAACTTGTAAGCATCCTTTGGATAGTTAACCTTCCAATCAGCCGTGCTGTTCATAATCTCAAAGGAGATTGTGGCATCGTCAGCGATGTTGATGTTCTTACCGTACTCCTCGAAGTGCTCGATGAGAGATGAAGAGTAAGTGAAGTTCTTGTTGGCATCAGCCTTACCCTTGACACGAACGCCAGCGTAAACATCGTAGTTCTCAGTTGACGGGATGTACTTGGAAACAGGCTTAGCTTCTACAGGTACATTCATCTTACCAAGGAGGTAATCAGGGTTGAGGATAAGCTTGAGAGGTGTTACGAAATTATGCTCGTGCGTCGTAGGAGTCTTCGCAGAGATCTCGTAAGCGAACTTGAAGCCAACATTAGGGGTCTTCTTGCTGTTCTTCTTAGCCTTATAAGCGAACTCGATCGTTGTCTTATCTGAAGGGATCTTAGCGTTCTTATCAACCAAGAGAGAGATTACGTTAGTAGAAGTATTCCACTCTTCCGGAGCCTCAACAAAGAATGTGATGCCTTCAGGGAATGTGTACTGCTTTACAGGAACGTAAGTGGTGTCAAGCTGACCATCAGCACTCTTCTTGATGTCGAGGACATAGAGGTTATCCGTGTCGTAATCCTGAAGGAATGCCTCGTAAGAGAGACCCAATCCACCAAGGACAGTCTGGTTAACCTCTTTCCAAGTAACTTCAAGCTTGTCATCAGTGTAGTCAGGGCATGCAGTCATAGGAGTAGTGAACTTGATGACATTATCGCCACAGAACTTAACGAAGTGATCTGTGAAGGTCTTGTAGTAAACAACAGGAACTTCAGGTTCAACCTTCTCCTCGACGATTCTGATCATGATGTAGCAAGTAGCAAGAGTGTACTCCTTGTCACCGAGCTTGGTGGTGGCGGTAACCTTTACCTGAGGGGTTCTGTTGACAGCAGGACGGGTTGACTCATTAAGGAACTTATCGTTAACCCTGATCTTGCTGCCTTCGATAACAACGAACTGATTCTGATCAGTACGTTTATCTTCTCCGAGGAAAGGCTTGTTGACCTCACCCTTCTCGTTAACGAGCTCAAACTTGTAGTCAACATCAACACCGATCTCTTCAGCAAGTGCGTCTTTAACATTATAACCATCAGCAAGAAGCGTTACGTAGTCTTTAAGATCAAGAGTCTCAGTGTAGAGAAGCTCCGGAGTAGGAAGTTCTGGAGCGTAGAGTTCATCGTCAGCAGGATTGTTGATTGCGATAGGCTCAGAGCGATACGGTCTAATTGTCTTGTCAATCGGGCTAACATCATTTTTTGTGAAATCCTTATGGATAAGACCATAATGAGCATAGAGGCCAGCGATGCCTACATAGGCATAGTCGGAAGTGATGGTCTCACCATTAGCGTAGGTCTGAAGAGCGATGATGTCGTTCTTGAGATCCTCTGGATTATCAGCACCAGATCCAAACCATGTCTGAATAGGGAAGTGGTTAAAAGCATTGAGTTTGATAGAGAAAGTAGCCTCTCCACCCTTAACGACAGGCTTCTGATTCTCGCTTACGATAGAGACAAGATCCTTCTTGTCAGAAGCGCTTCTCATTTGGATGGTCTTTACCTTTCTGTTGATGAAAGCCCATTCATTTGCGTTAACATCAGCGTTCTCAGGATTGAGCCTGTAAGTCACATTGGCTACGCCAGAAGAGTAGAAGGCAATGGTATCATTCTCTTCGTCCGGAATGACGATACCATAAGGGAACTCGATGTAGCCAAGACCCTCCATCAGAGCCTCTGGAATAAGAGCAAGGCTCTTGACGGTTGTAAGAAGACTGATCTCAACCACGCCATCCTTCGCTCCCTCGACATTGTGGAAGGTAATCTTGCCGCTCTCCTCGTCATAAACAGCCGTTATGGTTCCCTCAGGGAACACATCGATGTTCGTGACCTCAGAAGTTGTCTCCTTGGAGGCAGGATCATAGGTGTACTTAACCCACTTGCCGTAGTTGGCGTCACTCTTGTCGGTGCAAGGCTGATACCAGATCTGAAGGGCATCCTTGCCGTCAACGCCGTCCTTGCCAGGAGCGCCAGGTGCGCCGTCGTTGCCGTCCTTACCAGGATCACCCTTGTCACCCTTGTCACCCTTGTCACCCTTGTCACCCTTTGAGGCGAATCCGGTGTCCTTACCGTCAATGAACCAGTTGCCATTGGCACCGATGGTAACAACAGAACCGTCCTTGCCAGGAGCGCCGTCCTTGCCGTCGTTGCCATCTTTACCATTGGTAACGTCGAAAGACTTACCATTGCTCAGAGTCACCTTGACTCCGTTAGTGATAGGCGTCACATCCGTGATGACGGCACCGTTGTTGATCGCAGTCTGGAGATCACTGACAGTGCTCTCCAGCTTCTTCACCCGTTCCGTCAAGTCGTTAATGTCGCCATCGTAGTCCGTACAAGATACGGCTACTCCCGCGAGGCCTAATACGATAGCCCCCGCAAGAAACAAGTTCTTAAACTTTTTGTTCATAGCTAAAAAACAAATTGATAAATAAATAAAACGTATAATTGTTCCTCTTAGTAATAAATATGTTTTGAGCCCCCACCGAGGGGACAACCCATAACACAACGACAAATATATGAGTTTAATTTTTCATAAGCAAGATTTTTTGGTCAGAAAATGAGAAAAAGATGGCTAAAAAACATTTGTTCCTAAGAGTGACATCCCATTTCTCACGGGAATCCACGTCACAAGCTTCCGGAACGGACATATTCATAAGCAAAACCCGCCTCCGACATGCACTTTGCATGCGAAAGCAGGGGAAAACAGTCGTTATGATCGGGATGCCGGATGCTTCTGCCGCCCTCAGCGGCCGTAAGGGCTTAAAGATATATACCTATAATATAGTTACAACGCACGCTCAGTCCTTCAAGCACCCAATAGGAACAATCTTGACCCCATCAGGCCTTGTGTACGCCATTTGGCCACCTGTGATGATCATAAGCAGATCCGGCTCTCTCAGCGGGTTCTGCATCTCAGATTCGTTGTGTGTTTTTATCAGCCGCTTAAGTTCAAGCAGATGTGCCGCACCGTCCTCAATCTCGCGGCTGCCGAGTTTGCACTCAATCAAAGCATAGCGTCCGTCCGAAAGATGCAACACGACATCCGCCTCAAGTCCGTACCTGTCCCGGTAATACGAAAGGTGGCTATCTTGATCCATCGTGTAAATCCGAAGATCACGTATGCACATCTGCTCGAACAGGAACCCAAATGTCTTCAATTGTGTCATCAAGATATCCGGAGACAACCCCAAAGCGGCGACCGCGACAGACGGATCACAGAACGATCTTTTAGGGGTACTTCTGATGTTTGATTTACTTCTTATCGCCGGACACCATGCACCTATATCCTGAATGACAAACAATTTTTCCAAAGCCTTGACATAATCATCAAACGTGTCCGAAGAGCAGCTTACCTCACCGGAAGAAGTGACATCCGAAAGCATTGATGTCTTTTTGACAATCGTTGAGATGTTACGGGCGTATGAACGCATTATCATCGCGGCAGTCTTCTCGTCTCGCTGAACTCCATCTATTCTGGAAATATCCTCCGAGCAGACACTTTTCATATAATTCTTGGCAACAAGCAACCGGGCCTTGTTTTTTACAGGAAGAAGCGATGCTGGCCATCCACCACGGCACGCCGCAAGAATCAATTCCTCGACAGACAGTTTTGAAGTTCTACCGTCAATATCATATTCCGGGTCATTAAACAGTTCACCGACAGAGACCTGCCCTGTCGACTCCTTTGACTCCCATAAACTCATAGGGAGCATTTTCATCTTTGCGATCCTGCCTGTTCCCGAATGTCTGGTCTCTTCTTTTTTCACCCTATTGGAGCCAGTAAGGATGAACTGTCCCGGGACACCACCTCTTTTATCGCATACTGTTCGTACCGCATCCCAGATTACAGGCGCATCCTGCCATTCGTCAATCAAACGTGGAGTGTCGCCCATCAAAAGAAGTGAAGGTTTGGAAGCCGCCGTCGCCAGATATTCATCCCTCATGTCAACATCCTGCAAACTAATGGAGCTGTTAGCAATTTGGCTGCATGTCGTGGTTTTTCCGCACCATTTCGGCCCCTCAACAAGCACCGCGCCCGAGGCTTCAAGGTTGTCTTGCAATATACGATCAGCGATTCTCTTGAGATATTCCATAATAAATTTTCATTTATTTGCCAAAGTTATGAAAATTAACGTAAAAGCACAAAGCAATCGGTGTTTTCGTGGCATTTCAATCGGTGTTTTCGTTGGTATATTCTCTGCCAAGCATAGTTTTCATATTTGGCGACAATTCGTTATATTTGAATGGACTTGCGCATAATGACACAACCGATTCGGCAGCCCTGCTGCAATGTCCGTAAAGAGCCGAATCCAAAAACATAGGCAAATGAGAAAAATTGCTGTTATTGAATATCTTCTGTCCAGTGTTCTGCTGTTGACTGTTCAGACACTGCCGATAGGAGTCATCTCTTCCGCAGCGGCACAAGGCCAAAGTGTGGTGGTGGACAAAACGCTGACTTTCGAGAACAAGGTGCACGACTTCGGAAAGTTCGCCGAGAGCGGTGGATCACAGACCTGCATATTCAAGTACAGAAACAACACCAACGTGGCGATTGTCATACAAAAGGTGATCGTATCGTGCGGCTGCACGCAGGTGGAATGGTCGGGAAAACCGACAAAACCGGGAGAGAACGGCGAGATAAAGGTACTGTTCTCCAATCAGATAGGATCTGGCCACTTCGACAAGTCCATCGCCGTGTACGTTTCCTCGAGTCCAAACCAGATCATCCTCAGGGTCAGAGGGGAGGTCTTGGAGGCAGAGGAAAAAGGAGAAGCCACTTCACCGGCCCCATAAAGAGCCTTGGCGAAATGGCTTGACCAGTCACAGAGTCCGGCTTCTACTTCTTGCCGATTCTCACTTTGGCCTTGACGACCTCACCCTCACTTGTCACGACAGCTTTCCTGGCGGTGTCGAAAACAGCCCCGTCAGGGATAGTGATGGCGCATCCATCAGCCAATGCAAGTCCTCCAATATCCACAATCGAGCCTTCGGCCCCCTCAGCCGACAGTTCTCCCGCGGCATCGGAGAGTTCCAAGTAGGCATTGTAGGCCTTTCCGCCGACAATGCCCCATTTGCCTTTGACATTGACTGTGGCCTTGGCGACATTGAACATCGCGCCATTGGCGGCCAAGGAGACGCCGCAACCCTCGCTTTCCAGATTCAGAGTTCCTCCTCCGATCAGGGAGACAGAGCCGGACACGGACATCGTCTGCGCCTTCGAGGTCACGGAAGACGTGCCGCTAAGATAGATCTTCAGTCCATCGATACGGGAGTCAATACCAATCGTGGAATCATCCGTCAGGCTGATTGTCACACTGTTCAAAGTCAGTAGATTGCTGGCGGCGCTGTAGGTGATCGAGCCACCTCCTAACCAAGATCCGGTTATGTTGGAGGCGTTCTCGGCAGTCACCCTGACACCACCGATCCAAAGGTCATAAGTGGTTTTCTTCCCGATCACAACCTTCGATGTGACAATCTCGCCATCCTTGACTATGCCTCTGTTAGCGGCATCGAACTTGGCTCCTTCCGGGGTAGAGATGACAAGGCCGTCGAGGTCAAGGGCATCTATATTCACCACTGAGCCGGAGCTTCCTCTCGCCGTCACCTCGGTCTCGGAACCCGTGACAGTCAGATAGGTCAAGCCATCAGCCACACCGGAGACGCCATAAACGCCGGACGCGTTCACCTTGCCGCCGCGAACCGTGAGTCTGGATGTATTCTCAGTAAGCGCGACACCGCTGCCGGAAGCGCTGGTCAGATTCAGATCTCCCGCTCCGAGAATATTCAAAGAACCGGCAGACTGAATGGCTGATCCGGACGAGTTGATGGAGCATTTCCCGTTCACACGGATTTTGAGATTCTCGATGGAGGACACGATTCCGGCCGACGAAGAGACAATCTCCGTGTTGGTCAGGACAAGGCTGTTGGAAGCGACCTCATAGGAGACGCTGCCACCCTTCAGCCACGGACCGGTGATGCTTGCGGCGTTGTCAGCGGAGACTTTCTCTCCTCCGATGGAGAGGTCGTACACACTCTTGATCTCCACAAGAGTCTTCACTACATCCTCGCCAACGACTACTGAGCCGGAGAAAGAGTCAAAGACAGCGCTCTCAGGCACGGTGATCTTGCACCCGTCAAGTCCAAGGCCACCAATATCGGCGATCGAACCGGAAGTTCCTTCCGCCGAAAGATAAGTCTTCGTTCCCTCGACCTTAAGATAGCCGTCAAGACCCTGACGGCTGGTGATTCCCCAGGCACCCTTCACCCTGACATCCACGTCGGAAATGGTGACTGAAGATCCGGTCTGCATCATTATACCAGCCGAAGAACCCTCGAGCTTAAGGACACCCGCACCGGTTATCGTCATTGGAGCGAAGGCACTGACAGCAGTAGCGTAAGACTTGATCGAGCAATTACCTATCACATTGATTGTTAACCCGGACACCTCCGACTTGATGCCGACATTGTTGAGAGTGGTCTCTATCTCCACATTTTCGAGTGTGAGAATCTTGGTCTCAAAATCGTACGAAACCTTTCCCTTCTTGAGCCAGGTTCCTCCGACGCTGGAAGCGTTGTTGGAGTCAATCGTGTTGCCTCCTACCCAGATGTATTTCTCCTCCGGCTCAACCGGCTCATCTTCCTTCTGAGCGATAGGAATATTATAGACGGTGCCATCCGTCATTGTCAGAATCAAGGTTTTCCCGTCTTCGGAGAGTTTTACGTCAGCGAACAGACCGCTGGCTCCATCGCCTTTATCGCCCTTGTCACCCTTCTCCCCAGGGTCACCTTTCGGGCCAGTCGCTTTGGTTCCGGTGGTGGTCCAAGTCTTTCCTCCGTCAGCAGAGACCTCCCACTCATTGGTGGACGCATTAATACGCAGCAAAGGGACGGCACCGACAGTCCCGGAATCACCTTTGTCGCCCTTATCACCTTTATCCCCCTGGTCACCCTTATCGCCCTTGTCGCCCTTCTCTCCGTCAACACCATTGGCTCGGACTTTCTGACCACCGGACAAGATCCACTCTCCGTTCAAAGTCCAATAGTAAAATCCATCAGCGTCCTTCCTGATCGAGACATCAGGCGTTTTCCCGTCAGCGCCATCACTGCCATTCTTACCATTGGTGATGGTGACCGGAGACTGTTTGTTGAAATAGATTGTGTAGCCATTCTCAACAGGGACAACAGACTTGATGTAGTCTCCTCCCTCCATAGCATTGACAAGGGCAGCCAGACTCTTAAGTTGCGAACTAAAATCATCAGTCAACGTCTCGAGGTTCTTAAGGCGCTGCTCGTGGTCTTCATAGAGTTTGCCGAGATTGTTGATCTCGTCCTGATAGTCGGTACACGACACCAACGCCGACAAAGTAATGAATGCGGCGGTGACGAAGCGGAAGCCCGACTTGAAATAATTTCTCATATAATTAAAGAATAATTGAAATAATATTAATAGAATGGTTCGGCAGGCGCTGCCTTATCGGCCAAAACTGAATTTAAATCCCACAAGACAGTTGAATTGCCAGTCGAAAGGGTCATCCTTACCTACCTTAGAGTTGAATTCATCAGGGAACATTATCACGTTTGTCTCAAGACAGAGTGAGAGACAGTGCGAAAGACGCAGATCAAATTCAAGGCCACCACGGGCACCCCAGAAAATCTTAGTACCGGTCCACAGCTTCTCGAAGCCATAGAAAGTCTCGTTATTCCTGAGCATACGGGCGGCCTCGATGTTCCTGAAACCAGCCGCGGCGCCACCGCCAGCGAACAGATTGACACTCAGTAGGCGATCTCGATGCCAGCCTCCAAACAACGACATCAGATCAAAGACGATCTCAGCACTCGAAAGCACATAATTCCATTGATAATCAAGGTAAGGATAGTTGTACCTGCCTTTGGCCTGCCAGCCGCTGAAAGAGATTCTCGCTCCTAACATCTGGTCGAACCTGCATCCGACAGACAACTGAGCCGCAGGAGTGAGTAGATCGGCGAAATCGGCCTCGCCCAACGAATAGGCACCTCCTCCCAAAATCCGCACATTCCATTCGGGAGTGAAGCCAGCGGAAACAGAATTGATGGAACGAACAAGATGCCGGTCATCCTTACGGTCGGTTCCGGATGCGACAGTCGCAAAGACAAGCGTGAATAGCCAGATCAACATAAATTTTCTCGTCATCTGCTCTTAAGGAGTGTTTATTAGTATGGAAGTCACGGTCTTCTAAGAAAAAAATCCCCGGCTCGTTTTCGCAAACCGGGGAAATTTATTATAGATTAATCAGAAATCAGCGATTAGTTGCCTACAGTTCTGTTAACAGTACCCTCAACCCAAACGATCAGGTCGTTCTGGCTCCACTTATGGTGGATTCTTACAGGAACCTTGATGTTGAAGTTAACAACAGTTGCGGTGTTGTTAGAGTACCAGAGGTAATCATAGTTAGCCTTGGCCTTACCAGGTGTACACTTATGTGCAGGGTCAACAACCTTACCATCGTCGAGACGATTGTTCTTGCTGTCGTATACCTGGAACTCAACACCGTTGCTGTACTCCTTCAGAGTCTTGAACTCACCGGAAAGGTCAGTCATAATCTCCTCAGGGTTAACAGTAATAAGGTCAACTACATAGTACTTGTAGAGATCGACAGGTGTATGAGATGAGAATACATAAGCACCCTTGTCACCGGCAGCGGCTCTCCAGTCATAGAACTTAACGAGGTCATAAAGAGCGACCTTGTTTCCACCATTGTCAAGAGCGTCAGTGAAAGTGATAGGTCCAAGTGGCTCAACATAAACAGGCTTCAGGAGCTCAGCCTTGAATGTGTTGTCAGCAAGCGGCAGGTAAGCGCCACACTCCTCATTGAAGACAGCCACACCAAGTTCAACATCGAAGGTGTCCTCGAAGAACTTGACAACAGCCTCAGAATCAGCGGTGGCAAGACTTGCCTTTCCTTCAGGGATGTTGATGAGATCCTTGGTGACCTCGTTGTTCAGAACCACGAGTTTGGCCTCGTGCTCACGAGTAGCGGAAGCACCATACTCAGTGGCGTTGTACTGGTACTTAATCTCAGCGATCTTCGTTCCATTAGCATACAGAACCGTGTTCTTGTACTCATACTTCGCAGGATCAGTGTAAAGCATCACTGGAGAGTTGGCAACAGCATTGTCAACAGAAAGCTTATACTCTTTGCCGCTCACACCCTTTACAGTCTTGACGTTACCAAGAGTGAAGTAGTAGAGGTAAACAAGATCTTCCTGAACGAATGAAGGGAAGTTCTTCTTAATGTTCCAAGTCTGAGCCGGGCTGAACGCTTCAGGATCAATGCAGAATGAAGGAGCGTTCTCAGGCTTGTCGTTGCAAGTGTTAGTCTCGTCATAGAAGCAGAAGTATCCAGGCTTCCAAGCATCAGCAGTCCACTGAGCGCTATGAGTATGACCAGTTGTGGTCTTAGCGAAACGCTCGTCAAGATAAACCTCGAAGTCAGCAGCACCTACCTTAAGGTCAGCCTCGTTGCCAGGAGCCTCGACGTTACCGTGGATGTTTTTAAGCTTATCCTTGTCAAGGACATCATTGGCAGGGTTGAAACTGTTGTCAGCATACCAGTACTTAGGTATCTTGTTGGCCATCACACCCTTAGGATAAGCGAATGTAATCTTTACCGGGAGATAGACTGGCTCACGGTTGAAGTTGGTGTTGCCCAGACCCTTCCTTGGGATGAACTTAATGTACCTTACCTCCTCAACAACAGGATATGTCTTGTCGTTCACACAGTTCACGAAGTCTTCGCGACCGAGGTAAATACCAAACATGTTGGTTGTCTCGGAATCAGGCTCCTTGTACTCAAAGATATGACCAATCTTCTTGTCAGCAAGCTTGAATATTGGCTGACCATAAATGTCGACTTTACCTGTTGGAACCCACTGAGCGAACTCAAAGATAGGATCATTAGGGTCAATCGGCAAATCGATGTCAGACAGATCAATCACGTGCGGGTACTTCACAGCCTCATAGAGAACATTGAAAGTCTCCTTACCCATGTCAACAGCTTCGTCAAGGACTTTCTGCTCTATGGCGTGCCAAGTGGTTGGCTGGAACTGCTCTGTACACTTGTAGTAGAAGTAGCCCAGGTCGAATACCTTGGTGATGATAGGTCTCTCAGGCTCAACTATGATGAACTTGATGTAACCTTCCTCGACAATCTTGTTGTTGACAGTGTCCTTAAGTTCTACGCGGATAAGCGGAGTTCTGCCGACGATCGACTTCGGAGCGTTCTTGCCTACCTTGGTCTCATCCGGCTCGCAGGCAAGAGGATCGGTGTCGCTGTTTGACTTGACACCACAGGCAACGATGTAAGTGCCGTCAGCCCTATTCTTAAGAAGGCTGTGGTTCTGGGTCTGTTCCGTTCCATTCTCACCAACAGAGTAAGGAACCTGAACGAAATTGAACTTCATTCCAAGATCCTTAAGCTGAGCCTCGGTGCGAGTCTTGATCTTGCGGTCATTCCAAGAGCGGCAGGAGTTGAAGATGACATCAGCTTCAACGAGTTTGTTAAGGTTGATACCCACCTCGCTGTCGTACTGAAGTTCAAGAGTGGCCACCATCTGAGCGGCGTCGTGAACACTATGATAAAGATGCATACCGCCTTCCACCGGAGCCTTGTGAGGATCATCACCATAGCCAAGAAGCTTGCCCGGCTCACTTGTGTTCTGTACGAATTTCTTCTTGGTGGCGTCCCACTTCCAGGAAGAGTACTCATGCTCAGGGTCAATGTAGGTGTACTGCTTGGCAAAAGTGGTGTAGGCAAGGCTCTCGAACACCATCTGAGAGGCATAGACAGAAGCCCAGGTCGAGGTGATTGTCTCCTTGCCCTCTCCCAACGGAGCGGTGACGGCGAGGTCAGTAATCTTGCCGTTGTCTTTCTCGTGAGGATAGAAATCGAAGGCATGATAAGGGCTGGCCTCTTCCTGAGTCATTACCTTTTCACCTTGCATAGTGATGCCGACATGCATGATGCCGTCCTTCACATCAAGGAAAGTTGCTGTAGGCTTGGAAGCGGCAGGATTGGTCGCATAGTTAGGCACGGAAGCAACTCTTGTCTTCACGAAATCAGGATCCTGCGACACTGTCCCGAGATTCCTCTGTGTGTAATCAGGCACAATCGCGTTTGAAGGATCAAGGCTGTAAAGCTTGTCATAGGTAGGGTTAAGATAAGCAAGACCCTCATGACTTGTCGTGGCACCTACGGAATAGGTATTCTCAACCGTGGTCCAGCCAGCAGCGGTGTGACGCATGTGGGCATGCTTCAAACCTTCCTCCTTAGGACCCAAGGTCATCGGCTCGTAAGGGATGTAGATGTACTCCATCGCGTTCTGACCGTCAAGCACCATCTCCGGCTTAAAGACAAGAGCCTTAAGATAGGTATTAAGGTCAATCGTAAGAGTACCATCATAACCTTTGACGTTAGTCAGCTTAAGCTGGCCGTCAGTCCAAACAACTCCAATGCGGTCTTCCTCCTTTGGAGCCCACCTCAAGGTGGTCACTTCCTTTGTCTCATTGTCTCCGACAACGGTAACCTTTACCCAGAAACCCTTCTCAGCGCCTTCTGTGCCAGGATAGTAGTAGATGCCAGTGGCATCCTTGCCATCCTCGCCTTTCGGGCCTTGAGGTCCCTGGGGGCCGGTCTCACCTTGGTCACCTTTTTCGCCCTTCTCACCCTGGGCCTTGTACTCGGTCTTGACACCATCAATGTACCAGTAACCATCCGAACCGATTGTCACCACGCTTCCCGGCTTGCCATCCTTACCGGCGGCGCCGTCTTTACCATCCTTACCATCGGCTCCATTGGTACCGTTGGTAATCTCGAATGTCTCGCCACTGCTCAATGTCACTTTGACACCTTTCGCGCTAGACTCCACATTAGTGATCACAGACCCCTTCTGAATGAGGGCCTGCAATTCCTTAGACACCTTCTCGACTGCACTCACGCGATCGGTAAGGTCGTTGATGTCGCTTTCATAGTCCTGACAGGACACAAAAGCACCCGCAGACAGAACCAATGTGGCTCCAAGCAGGAAAGAATTGATCAACTTTTTGTTCATAACAAAAAAAATAAAAGAATAAAATAACTTTATTGTTTATGGTCTTTTTTAAATAAGCGGGCAATCTTTGCCCTATTTTGCTCTCATTGTTCCTCCTAGTAATAAATGTTTTTTGAGCTTTTTTTTGCGATTTCTTGACGAAAAAACTTGTTTATGAAAAATTAAACCCATATATTTGTCGTTGTGTTATGGAGTACCACCTTGGTGGGTGCCGTAAAACATATTTATTACTAGGAGTGACATCCCATTTCTCACGGGAATCCACGTCACAAGCTTCCGGAACGGACATATTCATAAGCAAAACCCGCCTCCGACATGCACTTTGCATGCGGAAATGACGGAATTATTCACTACCTTTGGAGGTGTCAGGCTCTTCAACACTTCGGTAGGCTCTGTGCGGTGCAGTAGCCAGAGACCGACTGATAAATAGACGTCTATCATAACGGACGCCATGACCGATGAAGTGGATGACGGAATAAATGACGGAATAAATGACGGAATAACACGGGAACAAATGTACACTCCACCTTTCACAGTCTCCGCAAAAGCCATCAATCTCATAGCGGAGATCTCCGCACAAATAGAGCGCTATTCGATACGAATGGAGCAAAGTGATTCGTTAAGGTTGCGAAAAGCGAATCGCGTGAAGACGGTGCATTCTTCATTGGCGATTGAAGGCAATACTCTTTCGGAAGGCGATGTGACAGCTATCCTGGAGGGGAAAACAGTAATCGCCCCGCAAAGGCAGATTCTTGAAGTAAAGAACGCTCTCAAAACATACGAATTATACAACACACTCAACCCATTTTCGATAGAGGATCTTCTAAAGGCTCATTATACAATGATGTGCGGCCTGCTTGATGATGCCGGAATATTCAGGAAAAATGGTGTGGGAGTCTTTGATGGAACGAATATCATACACATCGCACCGCCGGCTGAAAGGGTAAAGGATTTGATGGATGATTTGTTCGAGTGGCTGCGGTCATCGTCCGATCATCTACTTATACGAAGTTGTGTATTCCATTATGAGTTTGAATTCATCCACCCATTCTCGGACGGCAACGGCAGGACTGGGAGACTATGGCAATCACTCATTCTCGGGAAGATAAACCCGATATTCGAACACCTTCCGGTTGAGAATATGGTCTATTCGCACCAGCATGACTATTATCAGGCAATATCCCAAAGTTCGTCAAAGGGGGACTGCCAGCCATTCATTGATTTTATGCTTCAAGAGATACTTGACACTCTCATGGAGCACCAAGGGAAATCTCTCTATGAAATCGGTGCTGAGTACAACCTCAGCGAGAGTGAGATTCAAGCGTTAGGGTTCATAAGGGCAGACAGGCGGATCACGGCGGTCAAATTATCGGATAAGATAGGACTGAAACCCAGACAAGCCGAGCGCATCCTGTCAAGCCTTAAAAGCAAAGGGATAATCCAGAGAGACGGCGCGAAGCGTAATGGAGTCTGGAATATCTTAGTATAATAACAGGTTGTCTGGAACAAAACGCGGCAGACTACCAAACAAGGGAATGGTGGTTCTCGGCATTCCAATCAACGAGCGACTGCAAAAAAAAGAGGCCGGTGGCGGAGAAGCCAACGGCCTCAATCATTATGTTTATGTAAGGGTTAGACTTGTTTGGCTCAGCGAGGCAAGAATGAGATATTCTAGAAATTGGTCAGGAGACGGGCGTTGCGCATTCTGTCCAGACGGTCTGAACCGCCAAGATAGTGCTCGGTGACCAAGAGACTGGAGTGGCCGAGAGATTCCGAGATAAATGTGAGATCCACGCCCTGACGAAGGAGAACCGTGGCGAAACTGTGTCTGGCTGAATAGGTTGTGAACGGTGGTATTCCCAACTCCTCGGCTATTTTCTTCAAGGCGTTGTTGCACATGCTGATGACTTTACGGACGGTGTTGGAGATGGAAAGCATGTCAGTGGCACCTTCGGCATAGTCAAACAGGAGGGTTTCGGGATTGCCGTCGTATGGATTGCCCCAGCGGCGGAGAATGTCCATCATCTCAGGAGTGATCACGGCACGGATAATCTTTGATCCGCCATAGGCACGAGCAGTCTTGGAGCGAAGGAAACAGATCTCACCGTCTATTATATTCTTATATTTAAGGAATAGCATGTCGCGGAAATTGATGCCGTTGCAAAGGTAGGAGAAGAGCCATAGGTCGCGGTAGCGCTCCCTAGACGCGGTGCCTTTGTAGGCGACTATTTTACGAATATGATCGTACGAGAGGGCAAGGCTTCTGGAACTGCCTTTTGGAATTATGTACTTGCCACGGCCGAACGGAAACATTGATTCCTTGACCAAGCCAGCGGCCGCGGCATCGTTCATAACACAACGGAGGGTTTTCATGTAGATGCAGATTGTGGTCATCGCCTTGTTCTCTTTCTTGAGGAAACTCTCGAAAGCGTTAAACCATGAAATAGACAACTTACTGAACAAGATTTCCTTACCGGCGAACCGTTCTACATTTTTCAGAGTCGTACGGCAGCGATAGTAGGAGTTTATCCTCTCCTCAGCTAGAAATTTGTCCATCATTGACTCGAGCGCTGCGTTTAACGTCTTGTCAACGGGTTTACCTAATCTGGCCTCCAAAGTCTCAAATGAAAACGCACCTTTCTCAAGTAAAGCTTCAACTTCGGCGCTTATCTGATTGAATTTCGTGATGATGTCAGTGTGGCAATCGGGCATGCGCTTAGAGTAGGATATCCGTTTCCACTCTGAGGCAGGGAGATCGACTCCTGTTGGGTAGTACTTTTGGATACGGTTGTAAACAACCTCAATCTTGACTGGGAACACACCTGATTTCTTTGCTCTGCGCCTGTCAAGCACAGCTATGACGGAGACTCCGTCCTTAGAGATTTTCAACATAGCATTAATTATTTATGGGTGAATAATTTGCATGCAATTTATATACATCGGCAAGCGTACATAGCCTATAGAGTTGATAGTAAGACAGAGAGGCTGCACGTAAGGAAACGTGTATGTAAACGTGGATACAAAGTTAATTAAGGCGTGATCAGTAAACGTGTGAAAGACAGGAAACAGCAAAATGCTGCCAGTCAGATTTGACTAGTAGCATTCCGTAAGCGACTGAACATCAAAGGGTGGAGCCCCAACTAATGATTATGAGACGGTTGGGGAAACGGACTGGGACAGCACAGAGACGCAACGGCGACACCCTTAGAAAGCCGCCGCACTGGCAGAGTGGGCGTGCCGCTGGTGAGGCAGAGTGGGCGTGC
>ULUU01074532.1_pt1 | contig 44687 bp, 41 predicted proteins | sample 1958871 | NCBI WGS metagenome assembly ULUU01 (sample SAMEA4835770, study PRJEB28245) | human gut metagenome | biome: gut microbiome; material: fecal sample | place: Denmark | collected 2008 | reverse complement strand
AGCGAACCCGAGAAGTGCTGTCCGACAAACAGAACTATCGGTAGCCTGCTATCGCTGTAAAAACATAAATCATTTCAATCGAACCGAAAACAAAATCTATATTGCACACAATAGCGAACCCGAGAAGTGCTATCCCGCGAAAAGCACTATCGGTAGCCTGCTATCATTGATAATTACTAAAATGGTATAACATAAGTGAACTATACCAAAAAAGTGAGCCGAGTGCACTATCTTTTGCGCACAGACTCACTTTTTCTTTTTGTGGGTTGTGTCACAACCCCTGATTTTTTGTCTTATTTAATTCCGAGTAGTTGGAAAGCGACTATACCGACTATGCAGACAATGCTTCCGACTACATTCAGCGGTTTTGTGCTTTCCTTTCTGACAAGTCCGATAAAGAACAGAGCTACCATTATCATCGGCTGAATAAAAGAATAATTAGTCATACTTGTTGCTATGACCGCGTTTTCAAGCACCAGCCCGAGAGCGTTAGGTATCTTGGTAAGTGCGACAAATGCACAGCCTTTCGGCTTGCCTTTTATAAGCTTTATCGGGCGCACGAACGGAATGAGCGCGACCGCAAGTAATATAAGTCCGAAGAGCAGGGCAAAGTATGAGGATATGTACGGCGCAGATGCTGTTATAATAAAGCCGTAGCCGAACTTTGACAGCAGATAGAAAAACAGCGGTACAGCTATTTTCTTATAATTCATACGTTCTCTTTCCGACCTTGCTATCATAAACAGTCCTATTGCCGTAACGGCAATTGCAAGTAATCTCAGAGGACTGAAGGTATCGACAGCGGTTATTATATCGGTCGCATAGGACGCAAACAGGCAAAGACCGAGCCAGGCTTTAAGCTCAAAGGCAGACATTTCGGTAAGCACGAGCGCTGACATCTTGAATTCAAGCAGCTTTGACACCATAATAAGAACAGCCGCAAGCGCCGACTGCCAGCAAAGCTGTAAGTGCATATCCGAAAACGGCATAAGAGGCAGTAAAAGTATAGCTGTCGGCAAAGCCATAAGAAAAGTAAACGAATTGCCGTCAAACTTCAGCTTTGCGACGGAGTATTTGTCGCTGAGCCCGCAGACAGTATAGCAGGCGACAACAAGAAGCATCAATACCATAACACTTATCCTCTTTATTCTTCGATTGTATATTCCAGCATTTCATAGTGCAGTTTAGTACCGATGTCTGTGCCGGGCGGTAAAAGTGCAAGGGCTATGAACAGCGTTTCTCCGCTTATTCTTTCCGTAAGTGTGGCATACTCTCCGCTTATTTCGGTAACAATGTAATTTTTTGGATCCATATTTCAGAAACCTCCTTCTTTTTTGTTTTACTAACTGATTTTATCACAAAAATTCAGTTATAACAAGCTTTTTTTACTTGAAACTCCTCTTTCGATATGTTATACTATATTTCAACGAAAACGATTACCTTAAAAATGTCGTTTTTAGCTAAAAGAAAAGTAAAAGAACAACGGAAAGAAAAGAAGAAACTATGAGAGATCTAACAAAAGGAAGCATAATACGGCTTATGCTCCTGTTCAGCCTGCCTATTCTGCTCGGCAGTCTGTTCCAACAGGCGTATAACCTGGTCGACATTATAATTGTCGGAAAAAAACTCGGTGAATTATCGCTGTCCGCTGTAGGTTCGACAACGGCGGTGGTGTCGCTTATGTTCAACATTATTAACGGCTTATGCACAGGTTTTGCCATACCTGTTGCTAAACACTACGGTGCTAACGATATGAACAAGGTGCGGCGCACGGTTGCAGGAATGATTACATATTCTGCAATAATTACCGCTGTAATCATGACGCTGTGTATAGTGTTTGTTGAGCCGCTGCTTACTGCACTCAATACGCCGGCTGAGATTTTTGAACAGGCGAAGCTGTATCTTACGATAGTGGCAGGCGGACTTATAGTTACGCTTATATATAACCTTGAAGCAAACATTCTTCGTGCTTTGGGCGATAGCATAGTACCGCTGATAATACTTGTAATTTCAGCTGTGCTGAATGTCGGACTGGATTTTCTGTTCATATTCGGTTTCGGTATGGGGGTTGACGGTGCGGCGCTTGCAACAGTTATCGCACAGCTTATCTCCGCTATTGTCTGTTTCATTTATCTTATCAGAAAATGTCCGTTTTTAAAGCTGGGCAAGTCCGATTTCAGGCTTCACGGCGATGAGATAAAAAGCCTTCTTGCTTCAGGTCTTGGTATGGCGCTTATGTATTCGATAGTTGACATAGGCTCGATAGTTCTGCAAAACGGCATCAACGGACTCGGAACAGAAATAATCTCGGCTCACACTGCTGCACGAAAGATATTCAGCTTTACTATCATGCCGTTCTCGGCGATCAGCGCAACGCTTGTTACATTCGTTAGCCAAAATCTCGGTGCAGGTCGGCTTGACAGAATAAAGAAGAGCATAAAATACGGTCTGCTGATAGGCTACGGCTGGTCAACTCTTGCGGTGCTTATTGTGTATCTGTTCGGAGAACAGCTTGTGCTTATGATAGCGCCTGCGGATAACCGTGAAATTATAGATACGGCGGTCAACTATCTGCGGATAAATGTGCCGTTCTACTTTGCACTGAATACGCTTTTGTCGCTGAGATGCACATTGCAGGGGCTCGGTAAGAGCGTTGTTCCGATAGGAGCAAGCATTGTCGAGATGATATGGAAGATAGTGACTGTAGTTGCGGTTATCCCGGTATGCGGTTATTTCGGCGTATGTATATCCGAACCGATTATATGGACGGCAAGCGGACTTCTTGTTGCGGCTATTGCTATAAAGACGCTCAGGGCGTTTGAGAAAGCGTAATATTGCGTTTAGATATTTCAATTTTCGGCATTTTAGTTTTTTTTGAAAAATATTTCAAAAAAATGCAAAAATCGCTTGCAAAATTGTTAATATAGTTGTATAATAGATACATTAGTAGCGTTAATGCTAAGAAAGGTTAATTTTATGAACATCTGGCACGATATCGACAAAGAAAGAGTAACTCCCAATGACTTTTTAGCTGTCATTGAGATCTCAAAGGGAAGTAAGTCAAAGTACGAGCTTGACAAAAAGACAGGCGTACTTATACTTGACAGAATACTGTATACATCGACACATTATCCCGCAAACTACGGATTTATCCCCAAGACGCTTGCAGACGACGGAGATCCGCTTGACGTGCTTGTTCTGTGCAACGAGCCTCTTGTTCCGCTTGTGCTTGTACAGTGCTATCCTATCGGTGTTATAAATATGATAGATAACGGAAAGATGGATCAGAAGATAATAGCTATCCCGTTTGAAGATCCCAATTATAACTCCTACAGAAGCATTGAGGGCTTACCCTCGCACATCTTTGATGAAATGCTGCACTTCTTCAAGGTATATAAACAGCTTGAGGGCAAGGAAACTGCGGTCAATGAGGTAATGGGTCACAAGGCTGCGGTTGAGATCATCAAGGAATGTATAGCAAATTACGATGAGGTTTACGGTGAAAAGTACAACAACATTGATACTGGCAAGTAAATCTCCACGCAGAATTGAACTTATGACACTGGCAGGCTTTGATTTTTTATCCGTTCCTGCCGTAAAGAAAGAGATGATACCTGGCGGTACAGAACCGTCAGACGCAGTGCTTATGCTATCCCGACAGAAAGCAGAGGAGATAGCCGAAAAATATCCCAGTGACATTGTTATCGGAGCGGATACTGTTGTGGCGCTCGGTAACGAGATAATGGGCAAGCCTGAGAATGAGCAGGACGCATTTGATATGCTGAAAAAGCTGTCAGGCAAAACACATACGGTACTTACGGGAGTATGCGTAATTTCTCCCGATAAGCAAATAAATTTTTATGAAAAGACCGAGGTGGAATTCTATCCGCTCGGCGATGATGAGATACGGCAGTATATAGCAAGCGGCGAGCCTATGGACAAAGCGGGCGCTTACGGTATCCAGGAAAAAGGCGCTATGTTTGTAAAACGTATAAACGGCGATTTCTACAACGTTGTAGGATTGCCTGTAGCACGGCTTGCAAGAGAACTGAACGCTCTCACAGAAAATAATCTTCAGTGAAAGGACGCAAAGGTATGTTATTTTTGAACAACGCATTTACAAAAGATATTACGGAGTACGATGGAGAAGTGCTCAAGGAAGTAAAAACCGTAGACGGAAAGATATATCTTTCAAACGGCGCTATCATTAAAGAGGGTGTTGTCGGAAAATTCTTCGACATTGCCACTAATGACAAATACGGTACTGTATTTGAGGCCGGCGGTCCCGATGAGATCGGTCCTATTGTTGGATTCGCTCCTGTTACAGGCGATTCCGCTCCTGATTATTTCGCATTCTGATTATCGAAGCTAAACAAACTGCGGCAGAGCAACACACTTTGCCGCTTTTTTCTTTTCCGTTTTTATGACTTCGGTTGGATTTGCCGTTTTTCTAAACGGAAACTTTAATTTTATGCTGAAATATATGTTGCATACAACTGCTATTTGTGTTAAACTTAATGCAAACAAGGAGGAATTGATATGGAAACGGTTTTTTCAAAGCAGTTACAGATGCTCAGAAAGCAAAGCGGTATCACGCAGGAACAGCTTGCCGCCAAGCTCGGCGTTACCGCACAGGCAGTATCGAAATGGGAAAACGGTAGCTATCCCGACAGCGATTTACTGCCTAAAATAGCGGACATCTTCGATGTTTCTATAGACAATCTTTACGGCAGAGGAGAGGAAAGGTGTTCGTTTGAACAACAGGTATTAAATCATATGCGGGCTATAGCAGACAGCAGTCAGGATTCCTGTGCTGAGTGGCTGGAAAATTACCTTAATATAATCTGGGCTATGCAGCTTACTGCGTGGCGTGAATGTCGCTATTACTATGATCTTCCCGATTTTAAAGATTCAAACGGCACGGTTGCTTCCGAGTGCACCTGTAATACAGGTGTGACGTATATGCGGCTTAATAAAGATTTCCGCTATTTTACATTTATAGAACAGCCGGAGAGCTTCGCAAAACAGTTTTCGGATATTGATAAGATGTCGGAGCTGTTCAGGTTCTTAGGAGATAAGATGAACTTAAAGGTGGTAATGTATCTTCTTTCTCTTGATAACGGCGAGGTAGCCGGTGCCTCAACCATAGCAACTCATCTCGGCTATCCGAAAGAAAAGATAGAAAAAGCGCTTCAGTATCTTTTGAGCATCAACGGCTCAAACAAAGAGATAATCGAAATAAGCGTGCTTTGCGCCGACAATGATAAAGAAAAAGTTTATGGAGTAAGAAACTACTTGCCGGAAATGCTTATTTTGCTGACAGGTGCGTTTGCCGTACTCAATCAGCCGCATGGTTATCAGACAAGCGTAAACAACCGTGATTATCCTTTCTTTGACCGAAAGGACATGAGTTTTATAAAAGTGGGAGAGAAAAATGAAGAAAAATAAAGAGAAAGAGAAAGAGAAAAACACCAATCCTTATCATAAGGAATACGGCGTTTTCAGCAACAGCATTCACGCATTAAAATCAATGCTGAGCTATTCGCACAGGTTTATACCTGTTATAATAATCAGCATAATCTGTGCGCCGATAATGCAGTATCTGTGGTCGTTCATATCAAAGTTCGTTATTGATATGATAACTTCAGGTCAGAGCGTTACTGCGCTTGCACTGCTTATGGGCGGATTTACCGTAATACAGATTACGGCTACTATGCTGAACCTTTACGGCAACTCATTCTTTCACATTTATATCGGAGCAAGATTCAGGCAGATGGGACTTAAGAACCGCAAGATAATGTCGGTGGATTACGGCTATCTTGAGGACAAGGACTTTATGGACTGCTATCAGAAAGCAGGAAACGCCTGCAACAGCAATAATGAGGGCATAGAGGGAATGATGAGAGGCATTGTGCGTCTTTTAACGCTCATACCGATAATCGTTGTCGGTATCGCCATTCTCGGTACGATGAATATTTTTATCGTTATTGCTATACTTATCTGCTCTGTACTGCAATTTGTTGTTACCAACAAGACAAATGCTTACTGCAAGAAAAAGGTGTGGGATCCGTTAGCTCCGTGGTGGCGCAGACATAATTATCTTTCTTATACCACGAGCGACTTTGAGGCGGCTAAGGATATAAGAATGTTCGGGATAGCCGACTGGCTTACAGAAAAGTTCAAAGTGCTGAACAAAGAGCGTTATGCGGCGCAGAAGAAAAATTCAAGGATATGGGCGGTGTCGGCTGTCATAAATGCTGTACTATGGGCAGGAGTGCAGGCGGCGGTTTACGCATGGCTCTTATACAGCGTTGTAACCGGAAGTATGACTATAGGTAATTTCACTTTGTACCTTGCATCGTCAATGACGTTCTTCGATTATACAAATCAGCTCCTTAACGCTGTATCGGACTTACTTGCAAGGAGCAGGGAATATGACGATTTCCGTAGCTTTATGGACGCTGACTGCGGAGATAAGGACGACAGCGGAATTGATGTTCCGCAGTGTGACAGCTATGAATTTACATTCCGCAATGTTTCGTTCAAATATCCGAAGGCTGAAAAATATGCACTTAAAAACGTCAATATCACTCTTAACGCGGGTGAACGGCTTGCGGTGGTCGGACTTAACGGTGCGGGAAAATCTACCTTTATAAAGCTGTTGTTAAGGCTGTATGAAGTGACCGAGGGCGAAATACTGCTGAACGGTGTCAATATAAAGCAGTACAACAAGCACAGCTATTATAAGATATTCTCGCCTGCTTTTCAGGAGGTCGAGCTGTTCGCATTTCCTCTGTATATGAACGTTTCAATGAGCAGTGCGGATAAATCGGATAAGGAGAAGGCAAGGCAGTGCGTTATTGATTCGGGACTTGAGAATAAGCTCTCAGAACTTGAAAAGGGTATGGATACCGAGATACTAAAGATCGTTTACGATGACGGCGTTGACCTGTCGGGCGGCGAAAAGCAGAAGCTGGCGCTTGCGAGAGCGTTATATAAAAATGCGCCTGTAGTAGTCCTTGACGAGCCTACGGCGGCACTTGACGCACTTGCGGAAAGCAAGCTGTACGGCGACTTTGATAAGCTTATCGGTAACAAGACAGCGGTATATATCAGCCACAGATTAAGCTCAACTCAGTTTTGCGACAAGGTCGCTATGTTCAAGGACGGCGGCATAGTCGAGTACGGAACTCACAGCGAGCTTATGGACAAGGGCGGAGAATACGCTGATATGTTCAATGTCCAGGCTCAGTATTATATTGACAACAACGAAAGCGAGGTGGCTGTCAATGCGTAAAGAAAAAGAGAAAAAGACCCTGCCTACGCTTAAATTTATGCTGAAAACGGCGGTAAAGAATAAGCCTCAGCTGTTTATCGCTTATGCATTGCAAGTAGTGGTTTCGTTTTCGCAGACAATGGTTAATATCATCTCGTCAAAATATCTTGTAGATGAGATCGCCGCAATAATAGGCGGCGGTAAAGCTGAGGAGCATATACCTACTGCGATATTCTGCATTGCGCTTATAGTCGGTGTGACCTTGCTTGCGGCGCTTATAAACTATCTTGTAAATGAGATAAAGAATGTTTATTCCGAGTGGTTCAACGAGTATTTTGAAGTAAGCCTGTCCGAAAAGGTAATGAAGATGGATTTTGAGCATACCGAAGACCCGGACACGCTCGATCAGATGAACAAGGCGAAAGAGGGTATGTCGTGGTACAGCGGCGGAGTAGTCGGAATACTGAACGGTTTCTTCAATATCGTTTCAAACGGGGTGAACGTACTCGGCGTTATAGCGATAATCGCAGTTACCTGTCCGCTTCTTCTACCGATACAGATCATATCGCTTGTTCTTATCACGATATTCACAAATAAGAGCAACAAGCTTGATATAGAATATTTCAAGAAGCTGTCTAAAATCAATCGGCTTTTCGGGTATTTCTTCTATCAGCTGTCCAACCCGTCAAACGGCAAGGAGGTAAGGCTGTTTGACAGTAAGGATATGATGTGCGATAAAGCGGATTACTACAGCAATGAAACTATAGACACGTTCAGGGAGCAGTACAAAGCGCAGTATAAATATATGCAGTATTCAAATCTCACAAACGGACTGCGTGACGGAATTTCATATTTCTACATAGGTTTTAAGGCACTGACAGGAGCGATTACATTAGGTGATTTTACAATGTGTATCTCATCTGCTTCAACGCTCTACTGGGGACTGTATTCTGTTGTATCCGGCATTGCAGATACAATAAAAGCTTGCGGTTACGCATACGAATATCTGAAATTTGATGCTATTTCCGACAGAATGACAAAGGGCGATAAGCCTGTTTCGGACGGCGAACACGTTATTGAGTTCAGAAATGTAAGCTTCAAATATCCGAGAAGTGAAAATTATGTCCTCAGAAATATCAATATCACGATTAAACAAGGCGAGCATCTGTCGGTAGTCGGACTTAACGGTGCGGGAAAGACAACGTTTATAAAGCTCCTTTGCCGTATGTATGATGTAACAGACGGTGAGATACTGATAGATAATATCAATATCAAGGATTACTCGGACAGCGAGTACAGAAAGCTGTTCTCGGTGGTGTTCCAGGATTTCGCACTGTTTGCTTTCAGCCTTAAGGAGAACATAATACTTGACGAGCATGAGGACGAGGAAAAGCTGATAAGGACGCTCAAAATGGCAGGCTTATATGAAGATGCGATGAAGCTTGAAAACAAGCTCGACACGACAATATTCAAAAGCTATGATGAAAACGGCACTGAACTTTCGGGCGGTCAGCAGCAGAAAACTGCTATCTGCCGTGCTTTATACCGTGACAGCCCGATAGTAATACTTGACGAGCCTACAGCGGCGCTTGACCCGGTAGCCGAATATGAGATATACAAGCACTTCAACGAGCTTGTCGGCGGCAAGACCGCTATCTACATTTCACACAGGCTTTCAAGCTGTAAATTCTGCGATGAAATCGCCGTATTTGCCGATGATACGATAAAGGAGTACGGCACGCACGATGAGCTTGTTAAAATCGAAAACGGTATTTATTCCGAAATGTACAACGCTCAGGCACAGTACTATGTTGAGAACGCTTCGTGATATTATGTGATCTTGTAGAGATATTCGTTGCCGAGCTTACCGGCATAGTCGATCACGCCGACATACAGCAATATTCTTATCGCAATAGAGGCATCACCGGAACGCATACGCTTTTTAAACTCTTTGAGCGTAAACGTTTCGGGTAAGCCTTCGGGGATAAAGCATCTGTAACTGTCGCTGTCCTCAAGATAAGTAAGCTGTAGCAGTGAGGTCGGAACGGTAATCTTTCTGTCCGACTTCCTGCGTTTCATATCTTTAGCACAGTATCTCAGATTTTCTACCGCAATATCTGCAATGCAGATCGTGAGGTTGGGATTGCTGAGATACTGTTTTATTCTGTAAAGCTCAATAAAGAAATCGCTCATATCGCTTGCGGTGACTGTTCTTCCGCTTTTAAGAATTTCACCGGTGGATTTGTCAATGTAATTAAGACGGCTTTTTTTATGATATGGGTATACTACCGTGACGTGAGAAGCTTTAAGAAAAGTATTGAGCTTTGGCACAAGGTATTTGAAATTTGCCGTCTGTATCTCAAATATGCCGTTCTCGGTAACAAGGTCGGCAAAGTAATTGCCTATCTTTATTTCCTTGTCGAACAGGGAAGAGGCAAAGTAGCTTTTAAGTGTTGCGTGTATCTGCTTTTCGTTCAAAATCCCGACTCCGTCGCCGCTGTCTGCTGTAGCGGTGCAGGCACTGAAACGCGCGTTGTCGGGGGCAACGAGTAACGGCTGTTTGTTATATTGCCATACCGTGCAGTTATCATTTTGAATGAATGCCGGAACTCCGCTTTGTTCGTTGGAGCGGATAACTCCTGTTGCAAGCGCTTTGAGTCTGTCGGTGGCATTTGATACGGCGTAACACCTGTCGGCGACCGAAAACATCGAAATATCGTTTGTGTTGTCGCCGAAAACTATAAGCTCGTCTGCACCGAGCATTTCTTTCAATCTGAGTGCGGCGTTTGCTTTGGATACATCGTCGCGATATATCTCATACCAGTATTCGCTTGTATCGTATGTATCGGGCTGATAGTTCCTGGAAAATCCGTTCTTGTTGTAAAAAAAGTTGTCAAGCTCTTCGGGTGAGGTTATCGGTTCAATAAGCGTTATATAGTAAATATCGCCATCAAAAAGCTCTTCATAGTCACCGGCACGGTACATACGCTTATCTCCGGCTCTGTCCTTGAGATAGCGCACCGTTCCTTTGTTCAGTCTTTCTTCAAGATAGCTGACACGCTCGTAATTATCAATAACCGAATAGACTAGTATTGACTCTTTGTGTTCATAAAAATAGCTTTTCAAGAACGCTTTGGTGTTGTTGTCAAAAAAGTGAGTAACAAGCCGTTCTTTTGTAATCGGATCAATGATAAAAGCTCCGTTGTGGGTTATCACAGGAAGCTTAAAATTGATACAGCTTACCTTCGGCTCAGCCGAATGAACGGATCGAGCCGTAGCATAGCTTACGGCAATGTCGTTGTCGATCAGCATATTCATCATAGCTTCTGTCATTCGCCCGATTTCGGCTTTATGGTCAAGAAGAGTTCCGTCAAGGTCGGTAAGATACAGTTTCATTTGATTTCTCCAATAACAATTTATATATCTCAGCGGGGCTTAGGCGATAGGGATAGTAAGATGGAAGCTGATTTCATAAACAGACGTTTTCTGCAACCTGTTTATATATCTATAATAACAGAAAAACTTACACAATTCAAGCGTTTTGTGTATATTGCACAAATAACGATTTTAAAAGTCGGGAATAATTCACTTTCTTTTTTTGATAAAAAATTATCAAACCACTTGATAATGCGAAAAAAATTTTGTATAATAGAATAGTAGAAATTTGGCGGACGCATTGCGCCTGCGAAAAATTCACAAAATTTTTAGGAGGAATATTCCAATGTCAGTTAAAGTTGCTATTAACGGTTTCGGCCGTATCGGACGTCTTGCTTTCAGACAGATGTTCGGCGCAGAAGGTTATGAGGTAGTTGCAATCAACGACCTTACAAAGCCCTCAATGCTCGCTCAGCTTTTAAAGTATGATACAGCACAGGGCGGTTACTGTGGTAAGATAGGTGAGAACCTTCACACAGTTACTGCTGATGACGAAGCAGGCACAATCACAGTTGACGGCAAGACACTTAAGATCTATGCTATGGCTAAGGCTAATGAGCTTCCCTGGGGCGAAATCGGTGTTGACGTAGTTCTCGAATGCACAGGTTTCTATTGCTCAAAGGACAAGGCACAGGCTCACATCGATGCAGGTGCTAAGAAGGTTGTTATTTCTGCTCCCGCAGGTAACGATCTGCCCACAATCGTTTACAGCGTAAACGAAAAGACTCTTACAGCTAATGACAAGATCATCTCTGCTGCATCTTGCACAACAAACTGCCTCGCTCCTATGGCTAAGGCTCTTAACGATTATGCTCCTATCCAGAGCGGTATCATGAGCACGATCCACGCTTACACAGGCGACCAGATGATCCTCGACGGTCCTCACAGAAAGGGCGACCTCAGAAGGGCAAGAGCAGGTGCTGCTAATATCGTTCCTAACTCAACAGGTGCTGCTAAGGCAATCGGTCTTGTTATCCCTGAGCTGAACGGCAAGCTTATCGGTTCTGCACAGAGAGTTCCTGTTCCCACAGGTTCTACAACAATCCTTACAGCTGTAGTTAAGGGTGCAGACGTAACTAAGGAAGGCATCAACGCTGCTATGAAGGCTGCTGCTTCTGAGTCTTTCGGTTACAATGAAGATGCTATCGTTTCTTCTGATGTTATCGGTATGAGATTCGGTTCACTCTTCGATGCTACACAGACAATGGTAGCTAAGATCGCTGATGATCTGTACGAAGTTCAGGTTGTTTCATGGTATGACAACGAGAACTCTTACACATCACAGATGGTAAGAACAATCAAGTACTTCGCTGAAATATAATCAGTAACCCTTGATACATTACGGCTCGTCTTCGGACGAGCCTTTTTGTATATAAAAATGCTTTTCTATTCTGAAAATTAGCTGAAACAGATTGATTTTTACTTTCCGTTGTGGTAAAATAATGGATAGTTTATGTAAGAAAAGGAGCTTATAATGATTAAAAAAATATTAGCGGGCGTTTTATGTGCCGCAACAATGATAACTTTATCTGTCGGTTGTTCAGGCAACAGTGCATCAACCGATAGTACGTCTGTTGACCCTTCTGCAAAGATAACGGGCAACATAGGTGATGTAAAGCTTGAAAAGGGCGATAAGTACGCTGTAATGACAATAAAGGATTACGGCGATATCACTATCAAGTTATATCCTGATGCCGCTCCGAAAGGTACACAGAACTTTATCGACCTTGCAAACAGCGGATACTATAACGGAAAGACATTCCACAGAGTAGTAGCAGACTTTATGGCACAGGGCGGTAAGGATTTTACAGGTAAGACGGACGTTGAGAACTTCGGCATCGAAACCAACTACAATATGCGACATTTCTACGGTGCTTTATGCTATGCAAATGCAATGGGCAAAAATTCTACAGAGTTCTACATCGTAAACAACAAGAAATCGCAGGATTACAGCAGCTTCAGCACCTCAAGAATAGACAACAACATTCAGGGCTATGAGGACTACGCAAAGCAGTACGACAAGGATTCTCAGGAATATACCTACTATATGTTCCAGGCAAACTACTACAGAAACTTAAAGCAGTTCATAGAGAATATGGACGACGCTACAAAGGCAAAGTACAAGGAAGTCGGCGGCACTCCCTCTCTTGACGGTAACTACACCGTGTTCGGTCAGACGGTAGACGGCTTTGACGTTCTTGACAAGATTTCTGCCGTTGAGGTTGAAACAAACGACGCTATGGGTGGCAAAGAAGTAAGTAAGCCCAAGACTGAAATAGTTATTGAAAAAATTGAGATCAAGGATTATGAATAATATCAGATACCGCTCCGCGTGAGCGGTATTTTTTTATTGAAAACAAAGGGGCAATTTTGAGGCAATACCGCACAAAGACCATTTATCGGATTTTGTGCGATGTTGCCTTATGCTTTTGTTTGACAGTGTAGGTAAACTCAAAATTCAAGCTAAGACAGCTTCAGAGCATTTGTGCTTATTTACAGTGAGTGGCTGTGCCGTTTCGGTACGGCTTTTTCTTTTTACTTCCTGACAAACTGTAATATTATGTCCCGCCCTCACATATATTGAGTTAAGACCCGCAAAGAGGGGAAACAGCTAAAGGAGGATCATATGGACTTTTCTGTAAAGAAAGAGCCTGTATTTGTCACGGAAGTGGTATATGACGGACAGGCGGAGCAGGGCGTTGAGTTTGATTACGTCCTGCCGGATTATTATCCCGATATCTTCAAGATATTAAGATGTACTTTGCGACCGGGGATAGTATCCTATAATATTTCGGGAGATAAACTGATATGTGACGGCGTTATCTGCATAACCGCACTTTATCTAAGCGAGGGCGGCGGTATGGAGTGCATAGAGCATCGCTACAGTTACTCAAAAACGGTCGACCTGCCGAAAGCAGCAGATAACGGTACAGTCATAATAGAGCCTAAAGTTGATTATTGTACTTGCCGTGCTGTTTCGGGCAGACGTATCGATATCAGAGGGGCTGTAAGCTTCAAGATAAAAGTAAGCTGTGTCACACCTTTTGATATAATAACCGAAATGGAAGGCGGTCTGGTGCAGACTAAAAAGAATAAGGTCTGCTGTACGAGAAAGCTCACCGGGGGAAAGCAGTTTGTGATACGTGAGGATATAGGGGTATCCGGCGTTGACGGCAATATCAAGGCAGTAGTAAGCTGTGATGCGGTTGCAACGGTAAACGACTGCAAGATAATTGCCGATAAAGTTGTGCTCAAAGGCGTGGCTCAGCTCAAAGCAATGTATCTTGTGCAAAATGACGGCGGCAGCATGCTACAGACTATGGAGGCGGAGGTTCCGCTCAGTCAGATAGTGGATATGCCCGGAGTTGATGAAAAGCATACCTGCTATGCGCAGTTCAAGGTCCTGTCATGCAGTCTTTGTGTAAAATCCGCAGACGACAATACATCGGGTGTTTTTGCCTGCGAACTCACGGTAGGCTCACAGATAACCGCTACTCTTGAAGAAAATGTATATCCGGTAACAGATATGTATTCTACAGGGTACGAGTGTAATTTTACAACGGCGACACTCAAAGCAGAGTCGGATCACCGTTACATAAGTCAGACCTTCAACACAAAGCGGATCATTGAGTGTGAGAACGGTATTCCGGACAGTGTTATAGATGTCAGCTGTGATGTGGCTGAGGTGCTGTGCAAGGCGGGCGAGAACGGAGATATTACCGTGAACGGTAAATTGATATGCTGTATCGCCGCTGTAAGAGAAAACGAGCCTGTATTCTCGGAAACGAGCCTGCCGTTTGAGGCGGTGGTGTCGGTCGGCGGAGTTACGGCAGACAGCGTAATTCAGTCGGCAATCAGTATAACAGCTGTAAGTTACAGTATAGGTGACAACGGGATAGAGCTCAGATGCAATATGCTTATCCAGGGAAGTATGTATATTTGCTCTTCTTCACAGGTAATAAAGCAGGCGGAAATAAATGAGAACGAATGTAAGAAAAAAGATGATGAGTATACGCTTAAGCTTTATTTTGCCGACTCGAATGAAGATATATGGAATATAGCGAAACGCTATAATACCTCTGCCGCGGCAATAGAAGCCGAGAACGAAGTCACCGACGGAAAGGCGTCGGGGCTTCTGCTGATACCGATAGTTTGAAAGTCTTGTTTTCCGCACGGAGATAAGGCATTGTGAAAGCAGATAAGGAGAAATTATGCCAAAGTCAATTTATAAGGACATTTCCGAGCGAACAGGCGGAAATATCTATATAGGGGTAGTAGGTCCTGTGCGTTCGGGAAAGTCAACGTTTATAAGCCGATTTATGAATGTGCTGGTGATGCCGTCGATAGAAGATGAGTTCCGCAGGGAGCGTGCAGTTGATGAACTCCCTCAGTCGGCTGCCGGCAAGACTATAATGACCACAGAGCCGAAATTTGTCCCGGAAGAAGCGGTAAGCATAACCGTTGACGAGAGTGTCAACATGAATGTACGGCTCATCGACTGCGTCGGATATATCGTGCCCGGCGCAAAGGGCTATATTGAGAACGAAGCGCCGAGAATGGTGAAAACTCCGTGGTTTGATGAAGAAGTACCATTCAATATGGCGGCGGAGGTAGGAACACACAAGGTAATAACCGAACACAGTACGATAGGACTTGTGGTAACTACAGACGGAAGTATAACCGATATTCCGAGGGAGGAATACGAGGCGGCGGAAGAGCGCGTGATAAATGAGCTGAAAAGCATAAAAAAGCCGTTTGCAGTGGTGCTTAACTGTACTGAGCCGAAATCCGAACAATCGGCAGAACTTGCGCGTAAGCTGTCGGAAAAATATGACTGTGCGGTAACACCGCTCAGTTGCCCGGATATCACAGAGAGTGATATAAAGGCATTGTTGTCGGATATACTTATGGGCTTTCCTGTAAGGGAGATCGGGATAAGACTGCCTAAATGGCTCGCATCGCTTGACAATGATCATTATCTCAAAAAGCAGGTATTCGGTTCTATACGTGAGGCAGCTGAAGATATTAACTGTATGGGCGATATAGACGGGTTTATCGACAGAGTAAAGCAGTGTGAAAGCATCAGCTGTTGTAAAAAGGATAACGCACAGCTAGGCACGGGAGCGGCATTTATCACGGTAAATCTTGATCAGGAGCTGTTTTATAAGGTGCTCGGCGAAACCACCGGTATTGAGCTTGCCGATGAGGGCGACCTTATGCCGTGTATGATCGAGCTTGCAAAGATCAAAAATGAGTACGAGAAGGTGCGTGCCGCTCTTGAAGAAGTGAGAGCTACCGGTTACGGAATAGTAATGCCGGGCGCGGAGGAGCTTACTCTTGAAGAACCCGAGATAGTAAAGCAGGGGGGTAAGTTCGGTGTACGGCTTAAAGCGTCTGCGCCCTCTATCCATATGACGCTTGCCAACATCAACACTGAGGTAAATCCTATTGTCGGAAGCGAAAAGCAGTCAGAGGATCTTGTTAAATATCTCCTGAGAGAGTTTGAAGAAAATCCGACCAAGATATGGGAGAGCAATATTTTCGGGAAGTCGCTCCACGAGCTTGTAAATGAGGGGCTTCACAATAAGCTCAGTCGTATGCCCGCAGATGCGAGGGCAAAGCTCCAGGAGGCAATACAGAGAATTATCAATGATGGCTGCAACGGACTTATATGTCTGATTTTATAACCGATAAAACAAAAAGACCGCACCCTTACAACGAGTGTGGTCTTTGCATTATTCATTTTATTGCATAGCGGGATTTCCGCCAAGCAGATTTAATATATCTATTCCCGCCAGACTCAGCAAAAAACTTACAACGATGAAAAGCAGGACTGCAACAACCGCAGCTATCCACACAGCTCTTTTCTGCTTTTTCGTCCAAGAGTGCCGAGGAGACGCACTTTCATCGGGGGCGAAGGATAGTGTGTTATTGCTCGCCGCTGTGTCAGATGCAAGCATATCATCGTTTTCGTGATTTTCGGTGTATGTGTCGATAAGTTCTTTTTCTTCGCTCATATTATTTTGATCTGTCCTTACTTTATGATTAAATCTTTAGCCCTTTCAAGTATAAGCTGTTCTCTTTTCAGAACAAAGCTCATCTGATATTCCTTGCATTGTTGTGAAAGCGCTTTAAGCTTGCTTACAGCCTCGTCGTAAGGCGTCCATTCTATTTTATAACCGAGGCGTTCCTGAGAATGTGCAAGAACTTCCGTATCGCATTTGTCGGATGCTTTTTTTGCAACATAGCAGTGAGATACCATACAGAATTTCCTTTTGAACTTGTGTTCCTCGATCCAGCCGAGATATCCGATAAGCTCGGCGGCGTAACCTGTTTCTTCGCTGACCTCACGAAGAAAAGCCTTGTCCGGAGTTTCTGTTATCTCTATACTTCCGCCCGGCAATTTATAGTAGTCGGAGTTTTCTATCTTCATCATAGCGATGTTTCCGTCTCCGTCCGTCATGACACCTCTTGTATTATAGCGTGTGTCATCTTCGATATACTGAGGCTCACCACCAAAGAAATCGCTGTCGGTTATCTTTGCAATAAGCATTTATAAGTCGTCCCTTTCGTCTTGCGGTTTCTGCCGCTGTTTTTTCATACATATGATATCACAAACGACAGCCCATTGCAATATAAAAAAGTAGATTGGATTTGTAGAAAACACCCATATATATGTCGAGATTATTGTTAATAATACACAATGGAACTAAAGCCGATATAGTGTTATAATAACCTCAGGTATAAAATCTTTTCCTGTTGGCGAAAGGCGGTGTACCGCCGTGTCGGCTTACAGTGAGTTGATTTATGGGATAATAATTCTGTCCGACTAAATCGTAAAAAGAAAAAAGAGAGTGTTAAATGGAAAATACAGCTACATCATCAAATACACAGGTGAAAAAATACAGACGCGCAGGTTTTATGGATGAAGTAAGAGGCTTCTGCATACTCTGTATGGTGGTTTATCACATTTGTTTCGATTTGAATTACACATATAATATACACATACCGATAATGTTTGACGGCTGGTTTGATATTGTTCGTGATGCTTTTGCCGGTGCGTTCATGTTCATATCCGGTATGAGCTGCCGTTATTCGAGAAATAACGCAAAACGCGGTATCCAGTGCTTCTTCATCGGTATGATAATCACCTTTATTTTTGCATTCTTCGCGCCTACTGCGCCGATACTCTTCGGCATACTGCACTTTATGGGTGTGTCGATGATGATTTATGCGATAGGAGATAAATATTTTCTTAAAATCCCCGCTCCCGTCGGAATTGCGATCTGTGCCGTTCTTTTTATCCTTACAAGAGGAATAATGTACGGTTATATAGGACCTGCCGCAGGGGTCGGAATAAAGCTCCCGGAGTTTATTTATAATGCGGGGCTTCTTTTTCCGCTCGGCTTCAGGTCGGCAAGCTTTCAGTCGATGGATTATTTCCCGCTTCTGCCGTGGTTCTTCGTTTTTCTTGCCGGTGCTTATACAGGAAAGTATGCTATTGAAGATAAGATGCCGGCGTTTTTTTATAAGACACACTGCAAGCCGCTGGCGCTGGCAGGACGCTATACGCTGTGGATATATGTGCTCCATCAGCCGATAGCCATGGTGATATTTATGCTGATATTCGGAAGAATTTAAAAAAACTCTTGACAAACAGATCGAAGTTTGATATAATAACAGAGCTTGACAAGTATACAACTTTGTCAACATCCCTTGCTCGTACAAGAGTGCGGGCTTAAAATCCACAAGGAGGTGCTTATAATGGCAAAGCTCAGCGAAAAGTATGAGGCAGTTGTTGTATTTTCACTTAAGAACGGTGAGGATGCAGTAAAGGCTCTCGTTGCTAAGTTCTCTGATCTGATCAAGGAACACGGCACATTAGTTGACGTTGATGAATGGGGCGCTCGTAAGCTCGCTTATGAGATAAACTACGAAACCGACGGTTATTATGTAGTTTACAGCTTCGACTGCAAGCCCGATTTCCCTATGGAATTCGAGCGTATCATCAATATCACTGACGGCGTTATCCGTTCGCTCGTAACGGTACGCAAGTAATTTGTTTGGAGAAGTATGCAGGAGGAGCGGTAACATATGTATAACAAGGTAATTATGATGGGTCGTATAGTCAATGACCTCGAACTGAGATCCACTACTTCGGGCGCGTCGGTGCTTTCTTTCAGAATAGCAGTAGACCGCAGATTCCAGACAAAGGGCGAAGAGAGAAAGTCGGATTTCTTCAATGTAGTTGCTTGGCGCAACGAAGCGGAATTTATATCAAGATATTTTTCCAAGGGTCGTATGATACTTATCGAAGGTGAGCTTCAGAACAGATCTTATACCGATAAAAACGGAAATACCGCATATATTACCGAGATCATAGTTGATCGTTCCACGTTCACGGGTGAAAAGGCTAACAGCGGACAGGCTTCATCGCCTTACCAGAGCTATCCCGGAAACGCACAGGTCGCTCCGGCACCTGCGCATCCTGCACAAAACACAAACACCGCGCCCACAGTGTCGCAGGGTAACAATGCAGATTTTACAGAATCTGCCGATGATGACGATTACCCGTTCTGATCAAAATAAGGAGGATAATACAATGGCTGAAAGAGAAAAGAATGAAAAGTCAACAGTTCGTCCTATGAAGCGCACAAGAAAAAAGGTTTGCGCATTCTGTGCCGACAGAGCTGAATTCATTGATTATAAGGATGTAGCAAAGCTCAAGAAGTGTATGACAGAGCGTTACAAAATTCTGCCCCGCAGAGTAACAGGCTGCTGCGCATACCACCAGAGAGAGCTTACAACTGCTATCAAGAAGGCTAGACAGGTAGCTCTTATTCCTTATGTTTCTGACTAAGTTATAAACAGCTTAAAAAATCGATGCTTAACAGGCATCGATTTTTTTGTTTTTATCTATTGATTATTTCCTTAAAATGCTGTATAATAATACAGTATGATTGCGAGGTGTGTGTTTTGGCACAAAAGAAAAAAGGAAAAAATAAGTTCGGGATAACACCGTCAATGATATTTATGAACCTGCTATTGGTTCTTATCATATGCACAGTGTGTTTCTTTACCTATAATATAATTAACGGAGAAGACGGCACATCATCAGAACCGCCTTTCACAGCGGTTACATCCGAACCACCTGAAACTGAAGCTCCCGCTACAGATTCAAATGTAAGCTCTGCCCCCGAAAGCACGGCTTCTGTCGAAGAGTCATCCGGCACGGCTTCTGATACATCAACGGATAATCAACCTACAATAGATTTTGATAAGGAGTATTTCTCATCATCGCTGTTTATCGGTGACAGTATCTCGACAGGTCTTAGTCTTTACGGTTTCCTTGATCAGGATAACGTTTTTGCTCAGCAGGGTCTTGCACCTTCTACAGCACTTGACGCTGAGATAGACGGAGTTACGCTATCGGATAAGATCGCTGCATTCAAGCCTAAGAAAATATTCGTTATGCTCGGCACGAACAGTGTCGGATATGCCGATAACGAAACTCTTGCGGCAAGTATGAATGAGCTGGTTGAGAAGATATCAGGTCTTACAAAGGCAAAGATCTATGTAATATCAATCCCGCCGATAACACCCGAAGCGGAGCAATCTGATGAAAACGAGCTGACAAAGAAAGATATCGATGACTACAACGCAAAGCTCAAGACCGCTGTTTCAGGCAGTGGAGCTTCATTTATAGATCTTAACAGTGTGCTGTCAAATTCGGATGGATATTTTGATGCGGATTATGCCGAGATGGACGGTATTCACTTTATGGGTACGACATATGAAGTGATGTTGAGCTATTTGCAGAAGCATTCGTCTTAATGTTGCTATGAAAGGAACTGATAGTATCAGCACTGAAAATAAACACAGTAAGGCAAATAAAGGCAAATCAGTTTTATTGTCTCTGGGTTGTGTGCTTTCGGTTATTCTTTTCGGCTGTACCGATGTAACGTCTTCCTCAGACAGTGATAACATATCATCTGCGGAGCAGAGTATTACGACAACCACAACCAATCCGACGACTTCCGTTACAACTGCCCAAACGACAGCTGCGGCAACAACAACGTTCACTACCGCTGTAACAGTAGAAACCACAGTTGCCACAACAACGGAAACTACGACTGCCGAACCGCAGACACAGCCGCAGACTGAGTCTGAGTCCGGCACAGAGCCTGAACAAACCGCAACAGAACCGGAACAGCAGGATACAAAAGGCAGTAACACTCAGCAGCCGTCGCAGGCAGAAGCTCCGGCGGCTTCAACAGATTTTGACACATCGTTCTTTGATGATGCATTGTTCATAGGGGACAGCATTACAACAGGACTTTATCTTTACGGATATCTTGATCCGTCGCTTGTATACGCAAAGCTCGGTCTTGCGCCGTCAACAGCGCTTGAAAGCGAAATTGACGGGGAAACGATCGACAGTAAGATCAAGACAAATAACCCCAAAAAAATATATATAATGCTCGGTACGAACAGTGTCGGATATTCGGACGGTGATTACCTTGCCGGCTGTATGGGAGAACTTGTAAGGCATATTTCAAAGGTCAGTGAAGCTAAAGTGTATGTGTTGTCTATACCGCCTGTTACCTATTATGCCGAAGCGGATTACGACAATGCTCTGACGACAGCGGCGATAGACGAATATAATAATGCGTTGCGGAATGTTATCTCCGATACAAAGGCTAAATTTCTTGATCTACACTCTGTGCTGACAGCTCCTGACGGATATTATTATGAAGAATATCACGAAATGGACGGTATTCATTTTATGGGTTCGACATATCAGGTTATGCTTAGTTTCTTAGAGAAACAATCTTAATATAACGTGCATAAAAGAAAGGAATTACGAACAATGAACAGCTTTACTAAAAGAATAATGGCGGGAATTATCTGCACAATGATTGCAGTTTCGATATGCGGTTGCTCGGGAGGTAACGCTCAGTCGTCCGCTTCGGATAGCGCAGTATCATCCGGAGTTACAAGTACTTCAGAAAGCGCCGCTTCTTCCGACACAGAACAGGCTTCCGGCAAGGCAACCGAGATCACTGATAAGATACAGGCTGATGTAAAGTTCCCCGGTATGGCACCTATAGGTGAAGATCGTATGTCGGGTTATTACGATGTTGCAAGTGATAAACTGGAAAGCTTCAGTGCATATATCTGCGGCTCGGGTGCTTATCCTGATGAAATTGCGGTATTCCAGTTAAAGTCGGCAGACGATGTAGCCGATGTGAAGGCTATGCTCGAAAAGCGTGTTGAAACACAGACAGCAACATTTAAAGATTATACGCCTGATGAGATGTATAAGATAGACGGAAATAATGTTGTAACAAGCGGAAACTACGTTGCACTTATCATATGTGCCGATAACGCAAAGGCTATTGAAGACTTCAACTCGATAGCTAAGTAATATTTTTTGAAAGGAGAGCATTATGGCTATAGAGTGTCTTGTAATTACCCTTATACTTGGCGCTATAGTGTTCTCGTTTGCAAGAGCAGACAGGATACGCTGGGTGCTTGCGACAATTCCGCTCGGAATACTGCCACTTGTAAATTGCGTGTCAAGCTTTATATGTACAAGTTTTTTAGGATATGAACTACCGAAGAATGTAGCGGTTATGATACTTCTGCTCGCAGTTATGGCATCATGTGTATGGATAGGCATCGCATCGGGCTTTCTGCGAACTAAACGTATGAGAATACCATATATTTGCGTCGGCATCAGTTTCAATGTGGTACTTGGACTTATATTGCTTAATTTTTATATGAGTTTTTAATATCGGATGATTTTTTTGTACTGCCGTTTTGCTATGCAACTCGGCAGTATTTTATATTTTATAAATCGTGTTTTCATCGGCATTTACATACAGTCAATTGACAAATTGTCTAAAAATACAGTCGGATTTTTATACACTTATTCTTAAAAGACATATTGACAAACCGAGCAAGACACTATATAATATTAACTGTATTTCGCTCACCACTACATATTGTGGTGCAACAAGGAATTTTCGACGAGAGGGAGAAACAAATGCTGACTAAAATCCAGAAGAGGGACGGTCGCACAGTGCCGTTCAACATTGAGAAGATAGCTGATGCTATATATAAAGCAGCGAGAGCTGTCGGCGGCAATGACTATCAGGAAGCAAGTGAAATGGCAGAAAAAGTTTGCAATTATCTTGAAACAAACGCCAACAAAACAGGAGAACTGCCTACGGTAGAAGAAGTACAGGACGCAGTAGAAAAGGTGCTTGTCGAGAGCGGTCACGCAAAGACAGCAAAGGCGTATATTCTTTACAGAGCCGACAGAACAAGGGTAAGAGAAATGAATACCAGCCTTATGAAGATTTACGAGGATCTTACATTTAAGGCTGCAAGGGATTGTGATATCAAGCGTGAGAACGCTAATATAGACGGCGATACCGCAATGGGCACAATGCTTAAGTACGGTTCAGAGGGCGCAAAGCAGTTCAACGAGATGTATGTGCTTGCTCCCGAGCATTCAAAGGCGCACAGGGACGGCGATATCCATATCCATGATCTTGATTTTCTGACGCTGACTACGACCTGCTGTCAGATCGATCTGATAAAGCTGTTCAAGAACGGCTTTTCAACCGGTCATGGCTTTTTAAGAGAGCCCAACGAGATAACCAGCTACTCGGCGCTTGCCTGCATTGCTATCCAGTCTAACCAGAACGATCAGCACGGCGGTCAGTCTATACCTAACTTTGACTATTCTATGGCGGACGGTGTACGAAAGACATACAAGCACCGTTATGCTCAGAATATCGTAAGAGGACTTGAACTTATCGGCGGTATTGAAGACCTTGCAACAGCAGAAGCCGATGTAAAGGCTTATACTAAGAAGCTTGAGGAAGAAAGGCAGCTTGCGCCGGTGCTCGCTAATGACAATGACTATCAAGAAGCAGAGCGCATATGTCTTAAAGAGATTTGTCCCGATGTATCAGATGAAACAATAGAAAAGATACAGAAGTTTGCGTTAAAGCAGGCTGAAGTTGAAACAGACAGAGCCACATATCAGGCTATGGAGGCTCTTGTACACAACCTTAACACCATGAACAGCCGTGCGGGTGCTCAGATACCGTTCTCATCTATAAACTACGGTACTGATACATCTCCCGAGGGAAGAATGGTAATTAAGAATGTTCTGCTGGCTACAGAGGCAGGTCTGGGTAACGGTGAAACACCTATTTTCCCGATACATATCTTCAAGGTCAAGGACGGTCTGAACTATAATGAGGGTGATCCTAACTATGACCTGTTCAAGCTTGCGTGCAGAGTATCTGCAAAGAGGTTGTTCCCGAACTTCTCATTTATAGATGCGCCTTTCAATCTCCAGTACTATAAGCCCGGAGATTATAACACGGAAATCGCATATATGGGTTGCCGTACCCGTGTTATCGCCAATGTTTATGATCCTACAAGAGAGATAGTGACGGGTAGAGGAAACCTTTCATTCACATCTATCAACCTGCCAAGACTGGGTATACTTGCGGGCGGGGATATCGTAAAGTTCTTTGAAATGCTTGAGGACAGAATGAACCTCGTTATAGATCAGCTCCTCTACAGATTTAAGATCCAGTCACAGAAGAGAGTAAAGAATTATCCGTTCCTTATGGGTCAGGGCATATGGATCGATTCGGAAAAACTCAATCCTAATGATACGATAGGTGAAGTTTTAAAGCACGGTACGCTTTCTGTCGGATTTATCGGACTTGCTGAGTGCTTAAAGGCTCTTATCGGCGTTCATCACGGCGAAAGCAAGGAGGCTCAGGAACTCGGTCTTCGTATAATCGGCAGAATGAAGGCGAGAATGGACGAGGAAAGCAAAAAGACAGGTCTTAACTTCTCGGTTCTTGCGACTCCCGCTGAGGGCCTTTCGGGCAGATTTGTAAAGATCGACCGCAAGAGATTCGGTAAGATCGAAGGCGTAACTGACAGAGAATATTACACCAACTCATTCCATATCCCCGTTTACTTCCCGATCAACGCATTCAGAAAGATAAAGCTGGAAGCGCCTTATCATGCGCTTACTCTCGCAGGTCACATAAGCTATGTTGAGCTTGACGGTGACCCGTTACAGAACCTTGAAGCGTTTGAGCAGGTCATCAGATGCATGAAAGAGTCCGGTATCGGATACGGCTCTATAAATCATCCGGTTGACAGAGATCCCTGCTGCGGATATACCGGTATAATCGGCGATGTATGCCCCAAGTGCGGCAGAAGCGACCATGGCGACAATACGAGATTTGAGCGTATCCGCCGTATCACAGGTTATCTTGTAGGCACGGTTGACAGATTTAACAACGGTAAGAGAGCTGAAGAAAGAGACAGAGTAAAGCACGATGTTTCTATGGATGAGCTTGACGATTGATAATCTCAGATGATGTGAACAGAATATCCGGCATTTTTTGATGTCGGATATTTTTATGTCAAAGACTTGAATTTGAATTTGGTTTAGTATATACTATCTGTATAGACTATCAAAGTATTTTAAAGGAAAGTGAAATAAATGCCTTTTTTACCTATATCAAAACAGGATATGAAAGACAGGGGAATAGATCAGCTTGACTTCATCTGCATAACAGGTGATGCATATGTCGATCACCCGTCGTTCGGTATAGCTATAATATCCCGTATGCTTGAAAGCTGCGGTTGCAATGTCGGAATAATCGCACAGCCTGTTACCGATGATGATTTTAAAAAGCTCGGAAAGCCGAAATACTGTTTTCTTGTAACGGGCGGAAATATAGACAGTATGGTGTCGAATTACACCGTATTTAAGAAAAAACGTTGGGACGATGCCTATTCTGAGGGCGGCAAGGGCGGCAAGCGTCCGGACAGGGCAGTGACAGTTTATTGCAGAACGCTTACAAGACTGTTTCCTGACATTGAGATAGCTATCGGCGGACTGGAAGCAAGCCTGCGCAGATTTGCGCATTATGATTATTGGGCGGATAAAGTTATGCCGTCAATACTGGTCGACAGCGGCGCTAAGCTTCTGATGTATGGTATGGGTGAGCTGACTATTGTACAGCTTTACAGAGAGCTTGCCGATGGTAAAAAGCTGTCGGAGATACATGACATAAGAGGCACCTGCTATCTTACCGAGCCCAAAAATACACCGCTCGGTGCTGTACAGTGTGACAGTTTTGAGATAGTCAGCGAGAACAAGAAAGCGTATGCAAAATCCTGTCGTCAGCAGTATGACGAGCAGGACGAGGTGTACGGCAGAACTATGGTACAGCGTCACGGAAATATGATGCTTGTGCAGAATCCTCCACAGAGAAGCCTTACACAGAGCGAATTTGACAAGGCATACGAGCTGCCTTATATGAAAGCATATCACCCTTGCTATGAAAAAGGCGGTGGTGTGCCCGGAATAAAAGAGGTTGAGTTCTCGATAACACACAACAGAGGTTGCTTCGGCTACTGTAATTTCTGCTCGATAGCCTTGCATCAGGGCAGAAGAATACAGACAAGAAGCGAGGAATCGGTTATAAACGAGGCGATTGACCTTACGAAAAAACCGGGCTTCAAGGGATATATCCACGATGTCGGCGGACCTACCGCAAACTTCCGCAGAACTTCATGTGATAAGCAGGAAAAAGCAGGACTTTGCAAGGGCAAAAAGTGCCTTGCTCCCGAGCCTTGCCCCGCTCTTAAGGTCGACCACAGCGAATACCTTGAAATGCTCAGAAAGATACGTTCCATAAAAAATGTCAAGCGTGTATTTATCCGTTCGGGTATAAGATATGACTATATGATGAAGGATAAGAACGATGAGTTTTTCAAGGAGCTTGTCGAACATCATGTCAGCGGTCAGCTTAAAGTCGCTCCGGAACACGCAAGTAACAAGGTGCTTGACCTGATGGGCAAGCCGCATATAGAGGTATACGAGGATTTTGAAAAGAAGTTTTACAAGTACACAAAGGAATGCGGTAAAGAACAGTATTTAGTGCCGTATCTTATGTCATCGCATCCCGGCTGTACTGTAAAAGAGGCTGTAGAGCTTGCGGTGTTCCTCAAAAAGCATAATATCAGACCGGAGCAGGTACAGGATTTCTATCCCACACCCGGAACTATATCAACCGCTATGTATTATACGGGCCTTGATCCTTATACTATGCAGGAGGTCTATATTCCTCGTGACCCAAAGGAAAAGGAGATGCAAAGGGCACTCCTGCAGTATTATAAAAAAGAGAATAAGCAGATAGTTGCAAAGGCTCTCATAAGAGCGGGCAGACGTGATCTTATCGGATATGGCAAGGAATGCCTTATAACTCCCGACGGATTAACTTTGCAACAGGACAGAAAAGGAACGGTGAAAAATGGCAAAAACACCACTCCAAAAGCAAAGACGTATCAACGACAGGGCAATAAGAGCAGCAGCAGGAGTAAAATGCAGAAGAAAAAGCACTAATGTGTTTATAGCGGCGATCGTCGTTGTTGCATTGGCGTTTGTTTTTCTGACGCTAAATGAGCATATATTGAATATTGAGAAATTGCCTAGCTGGAGCTGGATATTCGGTGACAGTCATACGGTAAATGTTGCGGTAACAGACCTGTACTTTCCGTATTTGAAATAAGGAGTATATTATGCTTACAGTAGACAGATTTGAAGAAGATAAGGCTGTGATCTTTGATGATGACAGGCAGATGATAATAGACAGAGATAAGCTATCTCCCTTTGTCAAAGAGGGCGATGTAATCATCATCTCGGATAGCGGTATATATGTTCCCGATAAAGCGAAAACGGAGCAGATGAGAAACGATAATCTCAGCCTTCTGCAAAAATTACTGAATAAATGACTAAGACCCTGCGGCATATTTACCGCAGGGTCATTTTCGTTAACGGCTTGTATGTACTTCCGTATAACCGCCGCTTGTACCAAGCCTTAACAACTGCCCGTTATCAAGCGTCAGCTTGGCGTTTGCACTTTCGCCGTCAAGCTGTTTTCGCACAGCCGAAATAAATTCATCGGTGCTTTGCGACTTGCAGAAAACTTTCAGAAGGTTTTCAAGCGCAAGGATGTCGTTTTCGTTTTCTATGAACATTTCAACTTCGGATTTGTCGATATTTCCGCTTTTGTCATATACGATTCGAAGCTTTGATGTACGGCTGTTGTCGGCTGTGGATTTAGTGTAAAGATATACGATGTTGCTGATTTCCTGCATTGTAAAGCCGTTTTCGGTGAGTATCTTTTCAACTGTAGCGTTGCTTTGGGAGATATTGCCGTTTACCTCGTCATTTTTGCCGTAGCCTATACACAAATCGGTTATCTCGAGTGCCAGAAAGATTGTAAATACTAAAGCCGCTCTTTTGATAACCCTGCTTGCAACAGATTTCTTTACCGTATTTTCGGCAATGCGTAAATCAGGCATACTGTCGTAGATTTTCAGTATTTTTATTGTTCTGCCGTTACTGCTGTATTTAAGATAACGCTTTGTTTCGCCTGTCAGGACAGCGTTTTCGTAAATCGTCTTTTTATATCTGTCAGTATCAAAATTCGCTCTTACAAATTCAAAATCCGTATTTGCGGTGATTTTCGAGATAAGACCGCCTCTTGCGGCGAGAGTGCCTTTGATTATTGTGTTGCCGTCAAACTTATATGACGTTGTAAGAACTGAGGCGAATCTCAACAGACCGATAAAGAATATGATAATCGCCGCCGCAAAGAACAGCATAAGAACGATTACCGTATTATCCTGCAAAAATGTGCTTGTTATTTTAAGCACCGAAGCACCGCACAGACCGATAGCGGTAACGCCTGTGCCGACAGTGAACATAGAAATAAGGCTCACCGCCCACCAAAGCATCGCACCGAATGCGTGAGTGTGCTTCTCTGTTTCAAAAGACGGGTTTGAGTATATCATAAGCTTCTCCGTTTCATATTTATTTCTTATTTTAGTATAACAGCTATTTCCGATGCTGTCAATCGGAACAATTGCCGTGTTCAAAATTTTCCGATGCCGTTCAAAACTCTTTACAAGTGCTTGAAATAGGTGTAAAATAGTATCATGATATGAAAGGAGCTGCATTATGAAAAAGTGCTTAATTGTAGTGGACTATCAGAATGATTTTGTAAGTGGTTCGCTCGGCTTTGAAAAGGCAAAGACGCTTGAACTTGGAATCGCCAACAAAATAAATTCCTATCATGTAAACGGCGATGATGTCATATTTACTCTTGACACTCATTATGACGATTATATGGATAGCTATGAGGGAAAGCATCTGCCCGTACCTCACTGTATAGAGAATACGGATGGATATAAGCTGTACGGCAGTGTTGCCGATTGTGTTTCAGATGAGGATATTGTATTCAGAAAAAGCACATTCGGTTCGGACGCACTCTATGAGTACTTGAAAACCGCCTGCTACAGCTCTGTCGAACTTGTCGGCGTTGTAACAAATATCTGTGTTGTATCAAACGCTGTGCTTGCAAAAACAGCATTGCCCGATGCCGATATAATCGTTGACAGTGCGCTAACTGCATCAAATGATGAGGGACTGCATAAAGCGGCTCTTGATACGATGGAGAGTATGCAGATAATTATAAAATAAAGGGGCAAAAGAAAATGAACAAGGATAATTTCACAATGCTGTGCGATTTCTATGAGCTTACTATGGCGAACGGTTATTTTAAAAACGGCTTCTATAAGCGCACGACATATTTTGATGTATTTTTCAGAAACGTACCCGACAACGGCGGATTTGCGATTGCGGCAGGACTTGACCAGATAATCGAATATATAAAAGAGCTTCATTTTTCTGCCGAAGATATAGAATTTTTGCGTAGCAAGAAGATTTTCGATGAAGAATTTCTCGAATATCTCAAAGACTTCAGATTTACCGGCGATATTTACGCCGTACCTGAGGGTACGCCTGTTTTCCCGCACGAGCCTGTCCTTACCGTAAAAGCACCGGCTATCGAGGCACAGCTTATAGAAACCTATATCCTGCTTGCGATAAATCACCAGTCGCTTATAGCCACAAAAGCGAACAGAATAGTCAGAGCGGCAAACGGCAGAATGGTGCTTGAATTCGGCTCAAGAAGGGCACAGGGCGCAGACGGTGCCGTGATAGGCGCAAGAGCGGCTTATATAGGCGGTTGTGCAGGCACTGCGTGTACGCTGACCGATTTCAAGTACGGTGTCCCCGCAGGCGGTACTATGGCGCATTCGTGGGTACAGATGTTCGATACCGAGTATGACGCATTCAGGACTTATTGCGAAATATATCCCGATAATGCCGTACTGCTTGTTGACACTTACAACACACTGAAAAGCGGCGTTCCGAACGCTATAAAGGCATTTAAAGAGGTGCTTGTGCCTAAGGGTATCACAAATTTCGGCATAAGGCTTGATTCGGGCGATATATCATATCTGTCCAAAAGAGCAAGAAAGATGCTTGATGAGGCAGGACTTCAGTGCTGTAAGATAGTTGCGTCAAATTCGCTCGATGAATATCTTATCCGTGATCTTATGATGCAGGAGGCTAAGATAGATACCTTCGGAGTAGGGGAAAGGCTCATCACCGCAAAGAGCGCACCCGTGTTCGGCGGTGTTTATAAGCTGGCGGCTGTGGAGGATGAACAGGGAAACATCATTCCCAAGATAAAAATAAGCGAAAACACCGCAAAGATAACCAATCCCCATTACAAGAAGCTGTACCGTTTCTATGACAATGAAAGCGGCAAGGCACTTGCGGACGAACTTTGTGTATACGATGAAACAATTGACAGCACAAAGCCTCACACTATTTTCGATCCCGATGCAATATGGAAGACAAAGACGCTTACAGACTACACAGCAAGAGAACTGCACGTTACGGTATTCAAAAACGGCGAGCTTGTTTATAAACAGCCGTCGCTGTATGAAATCAGGATTTACTGTGCCGAACAGTTGGAAACACTCTGGGACGAGGTAAAGCGTTTCGAAAATCCGCATACTTACTATGTGGATTTGTCAAAGAAGCTGTGGGATATAAAAAACGCATTACTAGAAAAGTCAAAGGACGGAAAAGATTTAAAATGAAAAAATCAATATCAATAACTCTCTGTGCGGCATTACTCGCTCTGTCGGGATGCTCGCAAAACACAAGTTCAGACGCTTTATCCTCTGATATTTCTTCTGCCGCATCGGAATCGCAAAGCACAGCATCGCAGGAAGAAAGCAGCGGATTGTCGCAGAGCGGTAACGGCGGATTCAAAGTAGAAGGTACAAAGCTGCTTGACGCAAACGGCAAGGAGTTTATAATGCGTGGTATAAATCACGCACACACATGGTATCTTGATGAAGATACAACGGCTATTAAAGCAATAGCCGAAACAGGCTCAAATGTAGTGCGTGTTGTTTGCTCAGACGGCGAGCAGTGGACTAAAGATACAGAGGATATGCTTGAAACAGTTATCGATCTCTGTATCGACAATGAGATGATTGCAGTTGTCGAAGTACACGATGCAACCGGCAAGGATGATAAGACTGCACTTGATAAAGCTACTGATTACTGGATAGAGATGAAGAACGCTCTTATCGGTAAGGAGCAGTATGTTATACTCAATATCGCAAACGAGTGGACAGGCGGCTGGAACGGCGAATTATGGCGTGATGGCTATACAGAATCTATCCCGAAGCTGAGAGAAGCAGGTATAAAGAATACTATCCTTGTCGATGCGGCAGGCTGGGCGCAATATGCCAAGAGCATAGGCGATTACGGTAAAGAGGTATTTGATTCCGATCCCGATAAGAATACGATGTTCGCCGTTCATATGTACGGCACGGCAGGAAAAAACAGCTCAGTTATAGAAAAGAATCTCAGATTTGCTACCGATAACGGACTTTGCGTAATAGTAGGCGAGTTCGGCTATACGCATACAGACGGCGATGTTGACGAAGCATATATTATGAAATATTGTCAGGATAACGGTATCGGATATATCGGTTGGAGTTGGAAAGGCAACAGCGGCGGTGTCGAATATCTTGATATAGCAAACAGCTGGGACGGCTCGGTTTTATCTGCCGATTGGGGCGAGAATCTGGTCAACGGCGAAAACGGCATAAAGCAGACATCTAAGAAGTGCAGTGTTTTCACAAAGGGAGAATAAATGACATTCAAAGTATACGATGAGCTCTGTGAGGACGCAAAGAGAATACGGACAGAGGTATTTGTGGCAGAGCAGGGGTTTGAAACGGAATTTGACGATACGGACAGTAAGGCAAGGCATATAGTCGGCTATGACGGAGAAAAGCCTGTTGCGGTCTGCCGTTATTTTTACGATGAAGAGCATAAGTCGTATATGATAGGCAGGATAGCCGTCATTAAAGAATGCAGAGGCTTGCATTACGGCGATAAGATATTATCCTTTGCGGAGCAGAAGATAAAGCAGGACGGAGGAAAAAACATTTCGCTTTCAGCACAGTTGCGTGTATCGGGATTTTATGAAAAATTAGGCTATAAGAAAGTCGGTAGTGAATACCTTGATGAATTTTGCCCCCACATTCTTATGACAAAGACGCTGTAAAAGAGGCAAAGCTATGACAGATATTATTACGGCAATGGAAAACCGACATGCGGTAAGAGCATATGACGGTGACAGAAAGATCGAGAAGTATAAGCTCGACATTATACGGGAGCGCATTGAAAGCGTAAACGCCGAAAGCGGTCTTCATATTCAGCTTGTTACGGATGAGCCGAAAGCATTTGACGGATTTATGGCACATTACGGCAAGTTTTCGGGTGTTACAAATTATATCGCACTTATCGGAAAGAAAAGCGATAAACTGAATGAAAAATGCGGATATTATGGCGAACAGCTTGTGCTACTTGCCGGACAGCTGGGACTTGACAGCTGCTGGGTGGCAATGTCATTTGCCAAAGTGAAAAACGCTTATAATATCTCCAAAGGGGAGAAGCTGTGTTGTGTTATTTCACTCGGTTATGGTAAGACGCACGGTATTCCTCATAAGAGCAAGTCACTTGAGGAGGTTGCGGTTATAAAGAAAGACACGCCGGAGTGGTTTATAAACGGTGTAAGAGCCGCACTTCTCGCGCCTACAGCTATGAATCAGCAGAAGTTTGGATTTATGCTTGACGGCGACAAAGTGATTGCAAAGGCGGGAAAAGGTATATTGTCTGATATTGATCTCGGAATTGTCAAGTATCATTTTGAGATCGGTTCGGGAAAAGAGATTTTCAGGTAGCATACGATATTGTGAAAGCTGTATAATTTGTCGAATATACGGTAAATATTCAATATATATTCACTGTTTATTCGTTAAAAATGCCGTTTTCACTGAAAAAAGTGCCGATTTCACTGAATTTAACACAAACCGATGTATATATGTTATGATTATATTGCGGGTTCTACTGCAAATAATAGGAATATAGAAAGGTTTTGTTATTTATGTTTTATTATGATGTTGTGAAAGAAAATCATATTGACGGTGATTTAGGGAATTATGAATCATTCGGTATTGCGGTGTTCAAAATAATTGACGGTGCAAAAGAAAAGCTGTGTCAAAAGTAATACAGGGTACAGATCGTAAGTCGGCTGTATGCACCAAGCGTTTTGCGTATGCGCCGCTGACAACGGATAACGCCGATACACTGGCATACGGTGACGTGACCGAGATTAAGGACATACTCATCACAACAAAGTACACGCCTAAAATGAACAGCGCATCGCAGTATGCGAGCGGCGTTGAGGTTGACAGCTATGTAGCTAAGGCAGGCGGTACGCTTGACGTAACAATTGTGAACACGAACTCCGCCGACGAGGTGGCACTTTTCGGCGCAAAGGTAAATACGTCAACAGGCGTACTTGAAAGCGGTAAGGACGATGTTGTACCCGATGTAATGTGCATCTACAGCACTATGACATCAGACGGCAAGATAAACCTGTATAAGTTCCCCAAGTGCAAGTTCACTTCACAGGGCGAGAACGTACAGACGACCGATGAGAACGGCGTAACATTCAACAGCCTTGCATTACAGGCAAACTACAAGGCGCTTATCAACACAGGCGTTGATATGTACTGCGTAAAGGGTCTTGATCCCGTTACAGACAAGGCGAGCGTTGACGCATGGTTTGCGACCGCTGCGGGCGTTATTGTAGCTGAAGTGTAAAAAAGTACAGATATGACGGGGCGGGAAACTGCCCCGAAAATTATCTACAGGTGAAAAATGGAGCTAATATTAAGATACATAGAACTGCTTGAATTGTGTCGCAGTGAACTTTACGATCCGTTCCTTGCGGATATAGAGGAAAGATGCCTTGAAGCGATAGGAATACTGCTAAGGCATAATGAAAACCACGACCCTGTAACAGGTCGTTTTACATTCGGAAAGCAGTATATTGATGTTACAGAGGAATATAAAAACAGAGTCACTCCGGGAGAGGGCTCATTAACGTATGATGATAGTTACAATTCTAAGGCACATAAGGAAGAAATCGCTTTTGCACAGTGGTTACATAATAAAATGGGCGGAGATATACATTTGTTGAACGAGCAAAATCAAAACCATGTGAAAACACCCGATTATATATGGAATTCTAAACTTTGGGATTTGAAAACTCTTTCGTCCGAAAAAGCCGCTAACAGCGCTTTGCGAAAAGGCATAAATCAAATATCGGGAAATCCCGGAGTAATGCTTGACTGCAGAAAGTTTAACGTTGAAGAAAAAACGTTGCTCGGCATTATTGAAAAGCGAATGAAATGGCACAGAGATATAGAGGTAGATATAATGATTGTAAAATCTGAGAGCGATATAAGAGTAATCAGGTATAAGCAGATATAAAAAAAGAGATGCCCCCCCGCCAAAATAGCAGAGGTTCATCTCTCCTTCATAGACATTACATCTACTATCAATATTATATCTCAATACAGCAAAAATGTCAATAGTCATTTATAAGATTATAGGAGAAAATGCAATGTTCACAGAACTTTTAAACAAGAAAATTTACATCACAGATACTTTATATCTGCGATATGACATAAAAGCGTTTATAGAAGCGGAAGAAAAGGGCATCAGCCCATTTGAGCTTACTTTCCCTCTGCCGCTCGATTACATCAGAGCGGGGCTTCGGTGTTGCTTTGATGAACTGGGGTTCAGCTCGGCACAGCGTTCCGAAATAGTGTCCGACCTAACAACACAGTTATCACAGGAATATCTGCAGGACAGGGTGCTTGCCGCAACGACCGCCGCACTTCCTGCGCCGATAGTGGGAAGCAAGCCGACAGAAGAAAAGCCCGACTTCAAGAAGCTCCGCAGTCTGTTTATAGATATTATGGGACGAACGGAGGAAGAATTCACATATTCCACGCTGTACGAAATAACGGACAGATGGAACGACTACGCAACGTTTATGGGGTACAAAGCCCCAACAGAGAGGTTTGTACAGTATGACGACGATTAAAGACAGCCGTGCGTACAAATACGCCGTGTGGGCATCGCGGGACAGCTCCGGTAAGGTCGGAAGATACGTCAGAAAACAGTGCGCCGAATGGCTTAAAGCTGTCGATGACGGTTATGTAGATGTTCAGGAATGGAACAAGATAACCGCATTGCTCAAAGCCATACAGCACCCGGACTTAGGCCGTGATATGTACTCATCGCTTGAAGATTACAGCTTGCTTTTTATCTATGCGGTGCTTTGCACGAAAATAGACGGAAAGCTGTATTACAGCACGGGACTGCTCGAAATTGCTCGAAAGAACTACAAGACGTTCACAGCGGCGGTAATATTCATTATCGGTATGCTGACATTGCCACGCTTTTCCCGTCTGTTCTCTGTAGCTCCCGACCTGAAGCTGTCGAGCGAGCTGAAAGTAGCTATCAAGAAAATTATAAAATCCTCTCCGCTGCTTGAAAAGCATTTCAAGGTTATGCGCTCCGAGATCAGATGCTTGATGTGCGACACGGAGTACACGCCGCTTGCATACAGTAAGGATAAGCTTGACGGTAAGCTTGCGCATCTGTTCCTTGCCGATGAAGTCGGTGCTATGGACGGCTATCCGGTTGAAGCAATGCGTTCCTCGCAGATTACGCTTAAGAGCAAGCTCGGAATACTTATTTCTACGCAGTACCCGAATGATGATAACGGCTTAAAGGACGAAATAGATATAGCCAAGAAACAGCTTGACGGGGTGTACAGTTCCGGCAAGAAATATTTTGCACTGCTTTATGAGCCGGACATTGAACTTGTACCCGACTGGAAGACAAACGACAGTGTGCTGTATCAGTCGAACCCTGTAGCTGTCGATAATGCAGACTTGTTCTCAGAACTGAAAGACAACCGTCAACTTGCCGTGCTGTATGAAAACAAGCGTGAGAACTTTCTCTGCAAGCACTGTAATATTCAGTACAAGGGTGTAGGCAGTGAAGGCTATGTTGACCTTATATCCGTGCAAAACTGCTCTGAAGAAGTGCCTGACGAGTTCTGGCGGGGGAAGATAGTCTATCTCGGACTTGACCTCTCACAGACTGAGGATAACACGGCGCTCGCTATGATATGCTATCACGAGGGCAAGATATATGTTAAATCGGTAGCATTTATTCCTGCCGAAAAGGTAGAGGAAAAATCGGTAAAGGAACACGTTAATTACAAGACGCATATCGCAAACGGTGATTGCTTTGCGTGCGGCGATTACATCATAGATTACGGCTTTGTCGAGAATTACATACTGACGCTGAAAGAAAAGTACGGCGTTATAATAGCTCAGCTCGGCTTCGACCGTTGGAATGCACTCTCCACAGTGCAGAAGCTTGAAAGCGCAGATGATCCGATAGAGTGCGTAGAGATACGACAGCATTCAAGCGTGCTTCACGCTCCGACAAAGTGGCTCAAGGAGCAGATACTCACGGGAAATATAGTGTTTGCAAAGAATGAACTGCTTGAAATAAATTTCAGCAACGCCCGCTGTACAGAGGACACAAACCTGAACAAGTACGTTAATAAAAAGCGCTCTGCCGGCAAGGTCGATATGGTGGTGTCGCTGATAAATGCGGTGTATCTGCTTCAGCAGGAGATACTCAACGGCGATTGCGGTGTGTTTGTGCAGTATTGACAATATTGTCTGTTCGCGGTATAATGTAGGTAGAAAAGGAGGAAATACTTATGTATTTGAATTTTTTAACTACAGGAGCATATACAACTACCTCACAAACAAATATGTTTTCGTCACCGATTTTTACTGCTATACTTATCGGCGCGGCAGTAGGCTTAATAATCTTTTCGTTTATCACTAAAGTAATAATGCCGAAAAGCAAAATTAAGGACGAAAAGCATTATTTGCAGGGAATATACCGATTACTGGCGGTTATATGCTTGTTTCTTATAATTTTGGTAAGTGTAAGCGTTGCAATTGCAATTTCAGTTTGCTTATGATTGCCCAAAACTGAATAAATCATCCACTCCGAAAGGGGTGGATTTTTTATACCCAAAACTCTGAAAGGAGCGGTTAAATGTCCGATGATTTATTCACTCTTGACTTGTCCGGAATGGACCTTAAAGATCTCATTCAAGTAGTAAACGAAATGGATAGCAAGCTGAACAACAAGATTATCCCCGAAATCCTTGAAGAAGTCGGCGATGAACTGATAGACGAAGAACGGCGAATGCTGCAAGGCAGGTCAAACAAAGACGGCTCTCCGACAAAGCTCAGCAGTCTGCTGTCAAAGCAGATAACGAAAACAGGCAAGTTGTATAAGGTAAAAGCCGGGTATGACACAGCCGCAATAAAAGCGCACCCTGAAAGCGTGATTATTGAGTTTGGCAGGCCGGGCAAGAAAAGCCGTAAGAAAGGCGGCAGAGATAAGCTTGGCAGAAAAATAGGCGCTGTGCCGGCATACTCGCACATCAGAGCGGCGCTGATATCAAAGAAGAAAGCTATCACGGAGCTTGCGAAAAACCGCTTTCGTGACGAAATAGAAGAACTGTGGGAAAAAGGAGGTAAAAAATAATGGCACAGGAACTTACTGCGAATTTCGGGGCGAACAGCACGAAATTTTCTAAGGGCGTACAGGAAATAAAAGCACAGCTCACTGAGCTTAACAAAGCCCTTGAGCTCAACAAACAGGCGATCGCGGACACAAACAAAAAAGCTAAGGAGTATCAAAAAGAGCTTGATGAGCTGAAAAAAGCCGAAAAAGAAAACGGCACGGTTACAAAGGAACAAAAAACTCGAATTTCAGAGCTTGAAAAAGCTCTCGATAAAGCACGGACTAAAGCCGCACAGCTTAAAGCTGAGCAGATTGACTTGAAAACCGAGCTTAAAGAAACTACAAGCGAGCTAAAAAATCATAAATCCGGAATATCAAGTGTTTCAACCGAAATGAATAAGTTGAAAACTATGATAACCGGCTTTATTGCGGCTTACGGAGGTAAAAAGCTGTGGGATTTACTCATAGGCTCAAATGCCGAAATGGAGCAGTATACAACCTCGCTTGAAGTTATGCTCGGCTCTGCCGAAAAAGCGTCGGCAATGATAGCGGAAATGCGTGAGTTTGCCGCTAAGACACCGCTTACGCTTGAAAACGTAATCTCCGGCGGTTCGCTTCTGATGAGCTATGGCGTGGACGAAAGCAATCTTATCGATACTATGACAAAGCTCGGAGATCTCGCACGCGGTAATGCCGAAAAAATGGACAGAATAACGCTTGCATACGGTCAGATGCTTGCAAAGGGCAAGGTAACAGGCGAAGAGCTTAGGCAGATGACGGAGGCAGGAGTACCGCTCCAGGCGGCACTTGCCGAAAGCATAGGTGTAACCGGTGAAGAGTTCTCGAAAATGGTATCAAAGGGCGAGGTCGGCATAGACGCTCTGAACAAGGCTATAACTGAACTTACAACGGGTGACGGTAAGTTTGCGGGAATGATGGAAAAGCAGTCGCAGACTATGCAGGGTATGCTGAGTACTATGCAGGACAACATAACCGAGTTCTTCCGCAAAATGGGCGAGGGCGCTTTCGGAGAAGTGAAATCTGCACTACAAGATGTCAGCGATCAGCTGGCAGAATGGGAGCAGGACGGGACGCTTGACGAATGGGCGCAAGGAGTAGGCGTACTGCTGAAAAACCTTGTTGCTTTTATGAAGCAGGCTATCTCTGTAGGTTTCCGGTTTAAAGAAGTAATTCTTGCGGGTGCTGTGGCTCTTGGCACTTTTAAAGTAGCTGTAGGAATGGGCAATGTCATAAACGCAACAGTTTCAGCGATAAGGAGCTTTACAACTGCGACAAAGGAGGCAACCACAGCGCAGGCGGCTTTTAATGCTGTCGGCGCGGCAAACAAGTATGTGTTTATTGCATCGGTTGTACTGACAGCGATTGCAGGAATAGCGACATATGCAGCTACTACAAATAATGCCGCTCAGTCGACAGAAGAGCTTGCACAAGCGGCTTCTGAGCTGTCTGACGAAGCGCAGAAATCTGCTGAAAAGCTAGAAACTTTAAAAGATATCACATCAAAATATGAGGAAAGTTCGCATAAAATACAAACTGCTGCCGAGAAAACACAAACATTAAAAGACTTGCAGGAACAGTTAAACAGCGTCTACGGCGGAACTAGTCAGGCGATAGATCTTGTCAATGGCAGTTATGAAGAAAATATAAAAAAACTTGAAGAAGCAACACAAGCTGAAATAAAACTTGCAAGAGCAAAGGCACAAGGCACAATTAGCACACTCCAAAAGTTACAAAAAGAAGATTATCAGACAGTTGCAGAGGTAATGCCGGAAGAAATAAATCGTAACGGCACGTTTCGTGAAAAAGCAAACTGGTTTGAAGAATACGTTGATTTTCTGAATAAAACAAATTACAGCGAAAACAACAGTGAGAGCTACAACAAAATCGTTGAACAGTGGGAATTTTACGTTGAAAAAGCAGATGAATTGGACAATGCTCAAAAAGTGCTTTCAGAAACGACGGAAAATAATACACAAAAGACAAACGAGAACAACGCCTCTAAGTATAGCAATGCAAAAGCCACCGAAGAACTTGCCGACAGCACAGCAGACCTTATAAAAAATCTTAACGAGCTGGCTTCCGCCTACGCAGAGCAGGGAAAGAACGGCAATATATCTTATGACACTATGCTGAAGCTGATAGACGCAGGGTATACGCAGTGCATAAGCCTGGACAACGAAACAGGCAAGATAAAGCTGAACACAGAAGCGTACAAGGAGCTTGCAAAGGCAAAGCTCGCTTCACAGATAGCGGAGTACGATGCTAAAATCGCCGAATCAGACGATTATCAGAAAAAGTACGATGAAGCCTTTAAGGCAAATGATGCCGCAGGTATGGCGAAATACTCAAAGCTGATTATCTCTGCCGAAATAGAGGGCGATACCGATAAGCTCAAGCGTGATGCACTACAGGCGATGTATGATAATTTTGATACATACATGGAAGCTGGCAGTTTCAGCGGTTCGGGCAGCTCTTCATCGTCAAGCAGTTCCGATAACGAGTTTAAGAAAGCTTCGGAAGCATACAAGACCGAAGCTGATAAAAAAATCGCTCTCATAAAGCGTGAACTTGAAGCAAAGAAAGAGCTCCGTGACACTACTATAAAAGCGATTGACGATGAAATCGAAGCCCGCAAGCGTCTGAACGAGGACAACGACCTTGAAAAGCAGATAAACGAGGTCAAGGCTCAGCTGAAATACGGTCAGCTTGACGAATTTTCGCGCGAGCAGATGGAGAAAAAACTACAGGGGCTGTATGATAATAAAGCGGAAAATGAATGGCAGAGAAATGCACAGGCGCGCAAAAATGCCGCAAATGCTAAATACGAAAGCGAGCAGAAAAGCTACAACAATCAGATCAGCGCAATCAACGAAAGTCTGAAAACCGTACAGCAGATTATGTCGGCTATGGCTGACGGCTCAAAAACCGTTGAAAGCATAGTCAATAACGACAATACACGGAATAACACGGCGAACGTTAACCTTATCGGTACGACTCTGACAATGGCTCAGATAACAAAAGCGGTAAAAGACGCACTGATGGACGATATTGTAATCAGATAGGAGGTAATAGTATGGAAAAAATAACATTTTCAACCGTTCTCGGCACTGCAGTGACTATCGATGATGTTAATACATCGTCTGATGCAGACGGATACATACCGCTCCACCTGCTTAGCTTTGAGGGAAATGCACTCGGATATAAGCACGACAGCTCCGAGCGCGTGGGTTTTGACGGTGCGGGATTTTACGGCGCAAAAGCGAATATCCGTACTATCACCGCAGAAATCGCTCTGCTTCCTCGCAGTGGAAAGCCGGCTACAATGTATGAACTTCGCAGAAAGCTCCTGAGGTACTTTCCCGCCGGTGTTGAAGGTACGCTTAAATACACGAACAGCACCGGCAAGACGTATCAGATTGAGGGTGTTGTCAGTGAGCTTCCTGCGGTAGAACGGCAGGTAGGAGTGCTGTGCACGGCAAAGGTATCAATATTATCTTATGTACCATTCTGGCGCGTAAAAGCCGATGATGTAGAATTAACTGCCGACGCGGGAGCAACGCAGGATATCAGTTTTACCGCCGGTACAGAAGAAAAGATACCTGCTATGCTGTATGTTTCGGCAACCGTACTGATGTCGGGAACTGACACGCATTCAGCTATAATTACGCTGAGCGGTCAGGATAAAGCGATACCGTACAGCTATATGAGTATTACCGGGAAAGAACCGCAGCGGGGAAGCAAAACGATAACCGGAGAACTTCAACTGACAAAATATCTGAGCACAAGCGAAACGGTAAATATCGACTGGGGACTGCTCGGTAAGGTATATATTCCTCCCACTCAGCGAGCGTTTATCGATCTGGTAAAATCGACATCTCAATATGTATATCCGGGATATAACACGTTAACGATAAAAAATAACGCAACAGCGGGCACGATTAAAGCAAAACTGGTGCGTTTTGATTATGTAAGGAGTATCTGATGATCGTAAGAGTATACAATTTTTTATCGGAAGAAAAACCGAAATTTTCACAGAACCTTGTCGGTATCGTATCAGATGTCACAAACTTTAAGTACACTCGCAGAGCGTATGACATCGGAAGCTTTGAGATGACGATACCTACACACGCTGATGAAACCGAATGCATTCAACCGGATCGAATGCTGATAGTCGGCGAAAAAATAAAGCAGACATACATAGACGGTGATCCTACGAAACGTATTGTAGTCGGCACGTTTTTGTATGTTACTGACGTTGAAAAAAAAGACGATACAATAACGGTTACAGGGTATGACTTGAAGTATCTGTTTGCACTCCGTGTCACGCTTTTTCCGAAAGAAGAGCAGGACAAGGGGACATACGGCTATTATGTCACGAGCGGCACTACATTTTCGTGCATCTCGGATATAATCAATTATAATATCGTAAACACGACAGACAGCGACAGACAGATATACGGTATGTTCGGTATAACGATGCCGGTTAATCAGATTAACGCAGACCCGCCGCTGACGGGTATTCAGGACGATCGCTATATGACGCGTCTTGAGCCTGTTAGTACGGCAATTTTTAATCTGCTAAAAAACTGCAAGACGCATTTTTATGACATGCGGCTGATTATTGACGATAACGCAGAAGACGGCGACAGTTATAATCCGCATATGGAGTCTAGCGAGGATAAGCCGACTATCATCATAGACGAGAGCAGGTATAATATCAAGAGCTATACACGCAAGGACGGAACATCGGCATACAAAAACGCCATATATGCTGTTGTCGGCAGCGGCGACGCTGTTACAGTGAAATGCGTAAAGCGCCCTGATGATACCGCAAGCGGCGTAAAACGTAAGGAAGTAGTATTAGATGTCGATACTGACAGCGTATCCGAAATAGACAGATACGCGCTAAAGGCGGCGGAAGAATATGTTATATCCGATGATTTTGAAATAGAGCCGCTGTTTATGGACGATGAGGATGAGCCTGAGCTTGCACAGAAGGTATCTATCCGCATAGATGGCATTGAATACAATACCGTAATAACCGAGATCACGGACGAGTACGCAAATGGCAAGCACTCGCAAAGCTATGTATGCGGTGATAAAAAGCTGAAAGTGCTTAATGTACTGAACAAGGCAACAGCAGGAAATACGCAGAAGATCGTTAATAATAAGATTGCTACCGGTAATAAGCCGACTGGCGTAGGTATGTACACAGATGAAGCCAAAAGCAGTGAAGTGTTTAACGACTACGGTCGTAATACGGCATATGGCAATTACTCGCACGTTGAAGGTCATAAAAATAATCTGAAAAGCGAGGGGGCTGCTTGGAGCTGGGCAACGCACATCGAAGGTCAGGAAAATACAGAAGCAAGTCGAACATCGTGCCCTTCAGATAAAAAAGCGTCAAATAATCACATAGAAGGCAAATTAAACAGTAGCTACGGTAGAATAAATCACGTTGAAGGCGTGAATTGCTTTGCTGAATATGATACGCAATGTTGCCATGTGGAAGGAAGTAACAGTCGGGTTTCTGAGGGTGCAAAAGTAGCACATGCAGAGGGAAAGGATTGCGTAGCAGGTGGGAACTGTACACACGCTCAGAATCTCGGCACAATTGCAGAAAAAGATAATTGTACCGCATTAGGCAAGTATAATAAAGATTTTGACTATGCAGTCATGATTGGTGGCGGAAGCAGTGATACAGACCGAAAAAATATATTGACTGTTGAATGGGACGGAACTGTAAGAAATACAGGAAGCGTTTACACAGACGGAGATGTAATGGGCAAAAATGGTGTATTTGATGGAAATTTAAGCGTTTTAGGAAACGTCAATTTCTATGGCAAAACAAACTTCAAAGTCCCGATTGCAACTCGAAAGGCTGTAGGCGGCATAAAAATAGGCAACAACCTAAGTATAGCCGCCGATGGAACGTTGTCAGCGGAAGCGCAACCTGATATCGCCTCTGCTTCAAAAGCAGGTATTGTAAAAGTAGGTGAAAATATAGATGTAACCGCTGATGGAACTATATCAATCCCTGCACCGTGTACACTTCGCATAGATAATAAGGCTTCGGCAAATCTTGTGCACAAATATGTGCCGGTTACAACCTCAGAGGAAAAAATTTACTACGGAGATATCAGCAACAGTATCGTTTGTAACGGATATACTTTTTGGGGAAGCGGTATGACAATTGCCGATCCGGGAGTTTTTCTTGATTTTTCGCCGACTTTAATGGTTGAAAAATTTGCAAAAACAGCTTCCGGAGAAATCATTGAGGACTGTGATTTTCAAGTTGCACTGGTAAACGTCGACTCGAAAGCGTTTAAAAGCTATCGTCTTGAAAGTAAAAAAGCGGAATTGACAACAACATCTGTTTATAAAAATTATTCGGTGCAGTTTGACCCTATAATACTCCCAACATGGAAAAGCATCATATCACCGACAAACAATCATCCGTATGGCAGATTACAAGTTACCTTATCTTTGATGTATGTTAATTCGTCAAACAAAGTAGCTACCGGCAATAGTATAAGCGGGTATATAGATTTTGCAACAGAAGCAGAGTATAATGCGGCGGTATGTCTGACACATTCGTCTGTGCGCACCACACGAATGGAAGAACGCACTAATGCGTTTATTATACCGTCCAGCATATCGTTAGTGACGGACACGCTACCGGAAACCGGTGAAGAAGACGTGCTGTATTTGATTTACGATGAAGATACAGCGCCTGCTATGAAAGAATATTTATGGCATAACGGTGCATGGAGATATCTCGGTACTACAGATGTCGATCTTTCTGAATATCTGAAATCAACCGACATATCCGCCTGGGCGAAAGCTGCAACAAAACCTACATACACTGCAAAAGAGGTCGGTGCGGCGACTGCGGCGGATATCGCGGCGGCTGTAAATGCAGTCAGCATAGGCGGTAGGAATATCGTCACAGGAACAGCCGATGTGGTTATC
>ULUU01073704.1_pt1 | contig 48225 bp, 40 predicted proteins | sample 1958871 | NCBI WGS metagenome assembly ULUU01 (sample SAMEA4835770, study PRJEB28245) | human gut metagenome | biome: gut microbiome; material: fecal sample | place: Denmark | collected 2008 | reverse complement strand
GAATCAGCCTCTTTTAATTAGAGGTTTTTCAACAGCCCCTTTTATGTTATAATCTTTTCGTGTGTGAAAGGGTTTAAAATATGGGTCATGATGATTTAGAAATTGGATCAATTGAAATGATTACCGGTCCAATGTTTGCTGGTAAAAGTGAAGAATTGTTAAGACGAATTAATCGTCTTAAATATGCAAGAAAGAAATTTCTTGTTTTTAAACCTCAAATTGATAATCGCTATAGTGAAACCGAAGTTGTTTCTCATTCCAAACGTAGTTCAAAAGCAATCGCTATTTCTAAGGGCGAAGAAATTTATAAGTATTTTACTGATGATATTGATGCTGTTTGCATTGATGAAGTACAGTTTTTTGATGAAGGAATTATTAAAGTAATTGATGATTTAGCAAATCGCGGGGTAAGAGTGATTTGTGCTGGTTTAGATTGCGATTTTAAAGGTGACCCATTTAAAATAAGTGCCATTATCCTTGCAAAAGCTGAATATATTACAAAATTAACTGCAATTTGTTGTGTTTGTGGTAGAGAAGCGACAATGACTCAACGTCTTGTAAATGGAGTTCCTGTTTCTAGAAATGATCCAGTCGTTTTAGTTGGGGCTAGTGAATCTTATGAAGCTCGTTGCCGCCATTGCCATGTTGTAAAGGATTAAGCTTTATATTATAATTATCTCAATATGTCGCCGAGTTTTATATCTGCTTTAGCTGATTCTATAGATCAACCGTTAAATACAATCTGGGGAATGCCAGATTATGTGTGTTGGATAATAATTGCTGTTTGTTTATTAATTAGTGGAGTTTTTAGCGCTAGTGAGAACTCTTTTTCAAATTGCAATAAATATCATTTTAAGGTACTAGCTGATGAAGGGAAGTTAACAGCTAAGATTATTGTTCGTTTAGTTGAAAAATTTGATAATACCTTAGTCACAGTTTTAGTTGGTAATAATATTGTCCAAACATTCATGACTTATTTAAGCGCCATGCTTTTTTATAATCTTTGCCTTTATTATGGACTTGGAAGTGGTGTTGAAGCTGTTTTATCAACAGTTGTAATGGCTTTATTAATTTATATTGTTAGCGATACAGTTCCTAAAATAATCTCAAAACAAATTCCTAATAAACTAGTTTATGTATTAGCTTATCCTATTTTTATAATTGGGATTATTCTTTCTCCAATTACTTGGATTTTTAAATTGATTTTAAAAGCTGTTCATAAAATCTTTAATATTAAAGAAGATAACCTCTTAACTAAAGATGATTTTATTTTGCAAGCTGATGAAGCGGTAAGTGAAGATGAAAATATTGAAGAAAATAAAGAAAAAGAGGATGAGTTTTTTGAGCCAAATGAACTCCAACTTTTAAATCGCGCTTTTTATTTTGATTCAATTTATGTTAAAGAAGTTTTAACGCCTCGCGAAAAAATCTTTGCTTTAGATATTAATGGACTGACTTGTGATAAATTAAACAAAATAATTTTAAATACAACTTTTTCTCGAATTCCACTTTATGATGGAGATATCGATCATATAATCGGAATATTAACTGTTAAAAATTATTTTAAAGAGTATACTTCTGATCCACATATTGATATAAGAAGTGTTCTTTCAAAACCTCTTTTTGTTGATTATGGGGCAAAAGTTGATGAAATATTCCGCTCTTTTAATCATGAGAAAAAACATATTGCAATTGTTAAAGATGGCGAAAAAGTCGTTGGAATGATTACAATGGAAGATGTTTTAGAAGAGTTAGTTGGTGAGATTAACGAAAAGAAAACAAATATATTAAAAGAGGCTTCTAGAAAATGAATAGAACAGGTTTAATAATTTTATATTGTGTTGTCTTAATTTGTTTACTTTTCTTAAGCTTCATTTTTTCTAGTGCTGATATGAGTTATGGAAGTGCTAGTTTAACTAAACTTGAAGCAATTTATCGAAATGATGAAAGTAAAAAGAGCAATAAATACGCTTATAAATTATCTAAAAATTATGATAAAACTATCTCAACTATTCTTTTATTAAATGACACGGTAAATGCTGGGTTAGATTCTGTTTCAACTCTTGTTGGTGTCAATCTTTGCTTTTTAGTGCTTGGAGAAACTGAATTAGCCTCTTTAACAAGTGAAACATGGGGCTTTATTGCTTCTTTAATATGTCTTGTTATTAAAATTACTTTTGGTGAAATTATCGCTAAGTCAATTGGTAAAATCTATAACTATAAATTAGCCTCTTTATATTCTAGAGTTTTAAATGCTCTTCAATATGTTTTTTATCCAATTACTTTCTTTGTTAGTGGTTTTGGAGCAATCATTTCTTATCCAATTAGAAAAAATGTTGAAGATATTAAAATATCAGAAGAAGAGTTACATGAAATGGTTGATGAAATCGAAGATAGTGGCTTAGTTAACGAAGAAAAAGCCGATATTTTACATGGCACAATCGACTATGCTGAAACGGAAGCTTATGAAATTATGACCCCTCGAGTTGACGTTTATGCAGTTGAAGTAAACGAGCAAATCGATGACATTTTAAAAGAGGAGGAAACTTATATTTATTCACGAATTCCAGTTTATGAAGAAAGTGTGGATAATATTTTAGGTTATGTTTTAACAAAATCTTTAGTAAGAGCAAAACTTGAAAATAATCACGCTACCTTAAAAGATTTATTAATCCCAGCTTTAACTTTCCCTCGATCAACTGAAATTAATGATATTTTGATCGAGTTTAAGAAAACGCATCAACATTTTGCTGTAATACTTGATGAATATGGTGGAGTGGAAGGCGTTTTAACAATGGAAGACATTTTAGAAGAAATAGTTGGTGAAATTTGGGATGAAAGTGATGATATTTCTTCTCCTTATTCTAAGAAAAATGATGGCACATATATTGTTGATGGAAAAATGAATTTAGAGGACTTTTGCGAGCTTTTTGATATAGATTACGATGATATTGAAACTGATTATGTGACAATTGGTGGGTTTTGTGTTGAATTGCTCGATGATAAATTTGCTTCCATTAACACAATTATTAACTACAAAAATTTAACAATGAAAGTTATTGCAATTGATGAAAAACATACAATTGAAAAACTTCTTGTTAAAATAAATAAAGAAGAGGAAGAATAACTTTATTTAATTAAAGATAGTTTTTCTTTATATAATTGATTTATCTTTTCACTCAACTCTTCAAGGGTTGAGTTTTTATTTATTATTACAAAATCTGTCTTTATCGAATCGTTAAATAATAAGCGATCGTTATTTAATCTTTTAATAACATCTTCTTTTTTATCGCCTCTTTTAATCATTCTTTCTTTTCGATCATTTTCATCGCTTTTAATATAAAAAGAAACGATATGTGGATCTTTAAGTTTTTTAAAAGATTCTAGACCATTTGGCTCAACAATTAAGACTTTATTATCATCCTTTTCCTTTTTATAAGAACCATAATAATTATCATTATAAATAGTATATTCAATGAATAAATCTTGTTTAATTTGTTCTAAAAACTCTTCTTTCGATATGAAATAATAATCTATTTTATTTTTTTCATTTTGTCGCATGGCTCGTGTTGTCGTAGTGACAAATTTTTGATAGTTAAAAGAAGAAATAAGCTTTTTTGCTATTTCAGTTTTTCCACTTGCACTTGGTCCAATAAGAATAATCATATTTTTTTAAAAATTTTTTATTTTTTCTAAATAAACTCCTTTATATATGTGAGGAGGTTAATTTATGAGAAAAATTCTATCAAGTTTGATTTTGGCTTTTATAGGTTCAACACCAGCTTTGCCATCACAAGAAAATTCTATCATTGTAAATGAAGTTAAAAAAGCAAATTCAACTACATTTAGTAAAATTGAAACTATTTCGCTTGATAATAAAATTAGTATTCTTGAATTACAAAGCTTCGATTTTGATTTAGGTGATTTTAAAGATAAAGAAGAAATTGAATTTAATTTTGAACTTAAGAAAAAACCAGCGGCATCACAAGCTTACTTTGTTTTCATTTTAGATAAAAATAAAGAGTTATGGGATACTTTAACGATAAGTAAAATGGATGTATTTGAGGAAGAAGTCGAAGTTAGTGCAAAATTTAATGTTTTAGATCTTGAAGGTATTGGTAATGATTTTTATATAAGAATTGGGGCTCATACTATTGAAAGCATACCATTTTTTGGAATTGTTCATTATATTGATTTGCCTTTATCCAATATTTGGAATTTAGTATTTGAATCTAATGAATTAAGTTACATAACTAGATTAAGTTATAACACCAAAAGTTTAAAAGTGTATCGTGAATATCTTCATTTTTTAAATATTGAAAAAGATGTTTATATTGATACTTACGAAAGTTTTTTCTTAAACTCAATAAATTGTGATGCAATATCAAACGATAATTTTCCATCACGATATTGTGATATTTATCTTTATATTCATGATCCGAAGCATTTATTTTATGATGGTTTTCCTAAAATTCATGACAAATATCAAGATTATGTAGGAACCCCATTATTTTTTAGCTCCACATCAAACAATAATATGTCAACCTTGCGTTCAAATATTATTTTCTATGTGAATGCTGAAACCTTAACTTCGCATAGAAGTAAGCCAAAAGATGCTCTTTATTTTAGAAGTGATAGCGCAATATATTTCCCGATTCATCACTATGATACTTTTAAAGAGACAAAATGCAATTTTACCATTAGCAATTATGGAGATTGTGGAGCAAAAATGGAATATTGGTTTACTTTACATTTTTCCCCAAATTTTGCTTATGAAACTTTTTATGTAGAAATGGTGGATAGTGTAAAAGATTGGAATTATAACCCAGAGGAAATTTTCATATGAGTAGTGTAATAATATTTTTCTCTTTCATGCTTTTGACATCATTAACCAGCGTTTTTGGTGTTTCTATAAATGGTATGGCAATAAATAGAATTTTTTATTCAATGCCTGTCGCACTTGCTAGAACTAGTATTAATTATTATCAACAGGATGGAGTTTTTAATCCCTATTATTATCAGTCAACTTTAGAAAATAATGTCAAAAATTATCTTTCATCTAATCTTAAGGGTTATGTAGATAGCTATAAAATCGACTTTATTTATTATCGACAATTAAGTAATGGGGAATATTCATTTGAACCATCTATATATCCTCGCAAGGTAGAGATTTATTTTAGTTGTACATACTCGACATTTGTTAATTTTGAAGGTCGAAGGGGTTTTGAAATAGAAAGGACAAATAATATATGAATTTAAAATTAATTGAATTTATCGAAAATAGTTTTTTAAAAGAATTATTAGAAAGAGAAACTATTACCGATATAAGCTTTAATGGAGAAAAGTTGTTTTATCAGGACAATTTAAGTGGGCGTTTACAAAGTGATTTGCTTGTTTCAAATGATGAAGTTTATGCGTTTTTAAGGCAAATCGCTAATTTAACAGATCAACAATTTTCTATTACTAATCCAATTTTAGATGTAAGTGTTGGAAGGTATAGAATTAGCGCTTTGCATTCATCATTAGCAAGAAAAAATAGAGATCGAGTTTATAATTTTTCGATAAGAATTGGTTATGACAAATTAAGAATAAGTGATGATGGTTCATTCATCAATAAAAGAGCCTTAATGCTTTTAGACGAAGCAATTCATAAAAAATGCTCCATAGTAATTGCGGGAAAAACAGGTTGTGGGAAAACTGAATTTCAAAAATTTCTGATTTCTCGAATGAATGAAAATACTAGATTAATTCTTATTGATAACATTAATGAGTTTGAAACGAATTATTTTAAAGATAATTTAGATAGTCAAACTTGGTTAGTGAATAATAACACTAATAACTTTGATGATTTAATAAAGAATGCTTTAAGAAATAATCCTGATTGGTTGGTAATTGGAGAAGCCAGAGGAGAAGAAATGAAAGCATGTTTAAACTCAACAATGAGTGGATCTCCAACAATTACTACAATGCATGCAAGAGATAGCGAAAGTATTTATCATCGAATTGCAAGAATGTGCATGATTAATTCCAAGAATTTAGTATTTGAAGAAACATTAGAAGATGTTAAGGAGCATTTTAGATTCTTGGTTTATGTTAAAAAAGTATTTGATGATAAGACTAAAACATACATACGCTATGTAGATTCTATATCAACAAATGACAAAGGAAAATTTTTAGAAGTATATAAATATCCAAATACATTTAGAAAACTTCCGGCTGATTTTAGAAGTCTTTTTGAAATGTCTTTAATTGAATTTAATAAATTTAATCGAAGATTTGCGGGGTTAAAGAATGAAAATTAGGTATATAGTTTATATTATTGTTTCTCTTCTTTTTGGAGTAAGTAACTTTATTTTAACTTTTGACTTTATAACTTCTAGTGGAGTTTTACTCTTATTTTTGGTTTTCTTTTTTGCTCTTTATGAGAAAAAAAGAAAATACTATAAGGTAAATTTATCTAGATCTTATGAAGCGATAAATTACATAAACAATTTCATAATTTCTTTAAGTGTTAATCCTAGCCTTAATTATGCTTTTGAAAATGCAAAAAATAGTGCTTCAAAAGAATTAAGACAGCAAATTGAATCTATTAAGCATTTACCAATTGAAGAAGAAATTGCTTATTTATATCGCTATTTTGAATTACCTATTTATGGTGTGTTTGTAAACATTATTAAACAATACATTTTTAATGGTGGAGAAATACTAGATATTTCTCAAGCTTTAATTCGTGATTCAAGAGCTTTAGAAGATCGTTTAATGGGATTTGAAAAAATAAGTCGTCGAAAATTTGGTGAATTTATAACTAGTTGGGCTCTAACTTTTGTTATCCTGTTTATTCTACAATTTTCAATATCCGCTATTTATCAATCGATACAGACAATAAGTAATTATCCAATTTTAATCCTCATATTCTATTTAATATTCCTTGTGAGTTTAATTTTAATGACCTATAGGATTTATGACATTTCATTTATGACGAAAGGAGATTCTAATGTTAAAGAAACAAAAACAAAAAATGTTAAAGTTAAATCTAAATCCAAAAAAAGAATTTTTAAAATTCGTAATAGGTAATTTAATCATTATTGCACTTTCAATTGCTTTAATATTTATATTTAAATCTTTATTTTATTTAGCTGTATTGTTTATCGGAGTTTTGCTATTTTCTTATGCTTTTTTCTATCGTTATACCCAATTTGAAGAAGATAAAAGGAAAAGGCTAGAGGTTGAATTTGTTGAAGTCTTTTCATATTTAAGAATTTATCTAATAAATAAGGAAACGGTTTACTCGGCTTTAACTAAGGCTAACGAATATACTTCTAAAGAGATGAATGAAAAGATTAATGAATTTCTTTTAAAAATTGACGAAGATAAAAGCATTATTCCCTTTTTAGAATTTGGTAAGTATTTTCACAATAAAATAATTGAAGAGGTGATGATTTCTTTATATCAAATGGTGGATGGGGGTTATGCTCAAAATTATCTGAATCAATTTATTCTTGTTTTTGAAAACTTAAGAAAAAGGAGCAATGAAGAAAGCTTAAATAATCGCTATAAAAAGATGAGCAACCTTAATTTATTAACATTAGTCGGAAGCGGTTATTTAATGCTAGTTATGCTAATTGTAATAGTTACAGTGATAGGAGAAATGACAAATGGCTTCTAAAATCGGTGTAATGCTATCTTTAATATTTTTCTTCTATGCTTTTCTTTTTGCTAGTGATTTTGTAATGATCCAACTAACTTATACAAGTTTGGATGCTCTTTCTACAACTATCAGTTATCGAATTTCTAAAACTGGCGAAATTAATGATGACTTAAAGAAGTTTGTAAAAGAAGAAATTAATGCTGATATTAAACCAGTCGGAGCGTCTGCATCTTATGAAGAAGGTTCGATGTTAGGGTACTATCTTATAAAAGAGTACAAGCCAATCGCTTATGATAGTGAACCTTTAGAACTTAAGATAAGACGCTACGCTGTGATTAATATATATAGATGATTTTTGATAAAAGGAGGTTTTAAATTATGTCAGAAATTAAAGGTCAATTATTAGGTATTGTTTTAGTTGTTGCTATTTTTGGAGCTGTTGCTGGGGTATTGCTTGGTGCATTTAAAACAGCTGCAGCAAACACTGCAGAGAAAATTACGACAGAGCCAACAATTCAAGAAGAAGAGGCGCTTGAAGCTAAACAATTCAATAGCTCTTTTAATTTATTACATTTCTAATTTTTAGATTTGTTGAATATTAATAAATAGATAAAAATAGTTGAGATTTGCAATCTTTTTAATCAAAAACAAATCTCAACTTTATTATTTTAGTTATTGAAAGTGAGGTGATAAATGTATTTAGCCAAGATAAAAGATTCTTTTATGTTTGGAGGCGAAGAAGGAAAATCTCACTGGCGGATAATAGGTAAAGATAAGGAAGGCAAGATATATGCTATTGAAACAACTCATCTATATAACAGATGGCAAAAAGTTAAAAGTGGCTTACTTATAGCAAGAAAGTTATCTTGTTTTAAAACTCCTTCCGGAATATATCGAAAAAGGATTTATAAGAATTATTATGGCGAAAAGTTTACATATCGTAATATAAGTCAACATGCTATAGACAAAAAGAGAAATATCAGAATTTATACTATTAAAAAGCAAAATAAGAAGAGCGGATCAATGAAATTTAACTAAACTATTTGGTTTAGACTTATTTTGCCAATAAAAGTTAACCGAAGGTGTTATTTTAATTTAGTTAAAAATAGTGGATGTGTAATGTATATTGAGAATGTTGGTTGAAATAGGAGGCACGTCTAACTTTTACGAACTTGATAGAAATAATTCACGATGTTTAACCTGAAATTTAGTAATTTGTTGAGACCATATTTATTAAAGAAAGAGAATTAAAATTACAAATAAGTTTGCGAGTTCGAGCCCCTCAACATCCGCAAATTAGCAATTTAAAAGCACAAAAAAACACGATTTTCATCGTGTAATTTGAATCTTGGTGACCTATACGGGATTCGAACCCATGAATGCATGCGTGAAAGGCATGTGAGTTAAGCCACTTCTCCAATAGGCCATATTAGTGGCGCTGACTATAGGACTCGAACCTACAACCGATCGGTTAACAGCCGATTGCTCTACCATTGAGCTAAGTCAGCACAACTGACGCCTAATAATAGTATCACAAAATGAAAATTCACTGCAATACTTTTTTGTAAAAAAAATTACGAAATTTTTGAAAGAATTAAATCGAATAATTCACCAAATGTCTTAAGGTCTTTGGTTTCTTCAGAAGTAAAGGTTACACCAAAGCGATCCTCTAAATCTAATAAAAGTTCGACAACATCAAGTGAATCAAGACCAGCTGTAGCAATAGTAGCATCTCTATCAATTTCATCAACACCAAGTCTTTCTTTAATTAAGTTTTCAAGTTCTTCTTTTTTATTCATAAAAAATATCCCTTCTTTGGTTCGTTTTACTTAAAACATTTTAATACAATATGCCAAATTATAAAACTTTAAAAATTAAGTTCCTTTGAAATGTCAGTAAAATCGGTGCAAAATTGCCTTCAAATTAAGTTAAAAAACCTATAAAATTCAATTTTAAAATTTTAATTAGCTATGAAAATGGTGTAAAATTTTTAAATAAACAAGGACTATGAATTACTTAAAGGCAATTGAAAAAGATATTAGTGAATGTCAACTTCTTAAAAAAGAAGTAATTAAAAGATTGGATGAAAGCGGTCTTAATATTTGGGATGAAGAATATCCAAGTGATGAATTAATTAAAGAAGATATCTTGCATTCAAATGCTAGAGTTATCAAAGAAAACGGGGAGATTGTAGCTTACGCGGTTTTTGATAATGTTCAAAAAGAATTTGGAGAAAACGTTTTTGACCAAGATGGGCTTTATGCTTTTTCCAGATTAATGGTTAAAACTGGATATACTGGAAAACATATAGCGACAACACTTATTAATTGTATGCTTGATGAAATGGAGAAGATTAATGGCGTTAAAGGATGCGGAATTATGGTTCATCCTATTAACAAAAATGCTATTAAAATGTATGAAAAAATTGGGTTTAAATTTGAAAAAACTCAAGTTTACAGTTTTGGTGAGTTTCACACATATGTTTATATTTTTCAAAAATAGCAAAGATTTGCAAGGTATTTTTAATGAAAATTAATAGAGAAAAGGCTAACCAACAATTCAGAAAAGCTTTGGAAATAATGTCTGAATGTGAAAAGAAAAGTGAGAACACTAATCTCTCATATGAAGAATTTTATTTAAACGCTCTTAATTATGAATTTGCCTATTCTTTTGCGCTTTTAAACTATTCATTATTTTTAGATTCTGGAGATACATCTAATTCTTTACTTTTTTTACGAAGACATTTTGAATGCGTGGCTTATTACACCCCTGTGTACAGTAAATTATTTGAAAAGATTAATTATCAAGTTTATAAAATTCAGGCTCAAAAAAGAGAAGTTGGTGAAAAAGAAGGCTTGAAACTTAAGCATGCTTTAAAACTCAAAAAATGTGACATGAATGATGCAATTAAAAATAACAATTTTCTATTTTTGCATGGCGTATTTTCTGAACAATTTACTTATCGAAATTTTGTAAGCAATCTTTTTAATATGAAAGATGAAGCAATGAAGCATGTTTATGATTATCTTTCTTTGAGAATTCACCAAACTAACTTGAATTTATTTAGCGGGAATTTTAAAACTCTTGATACAAGATTGCTTGAATCATGTAAACGCTATTCACCTGACTTTTTCATAAGTGATTTAAAGCGTATCAAAAAATTAAATAAAACTTCCCTTTTCGATGTTGAGAAGAGTCTTCTACTTGATAACGATTATCTTGTTTTAACTTTCTTAAATAATATTATCATTTTTATTAATTCTATTAACTCAACTGAGTTTAATTATTTTTGTGATTTTGTAAAACTTGTATGGGATTTTCTTTATTCATCGTTGATGTTATTGAAAATGCATAGTTATCGTGCAATTGTTGCTACATTTAAACCTTTTGTTGAAAAAGTTGCTGTACTCAATAATTTATTAAAAATGAAACCAAGTGATGCGAATGAAGCTTTTGTAGAATATAATTTCTGCTCAATGTATGTTTTGAATAACACAATTACTGAAATGGGTATAACTAGTGAAAATTACTATAGCGAACATTTTGAATCTATTTATAAAAACCATGCTAAGAAAAATAAAAATCTCAGTATGACGTCTTTTAGAATCAAAATAGAAAACAATCCTAGTTTTGTAATTACAAATAGAGTTGAAAATTATTCAGCATCTGTAGAAAGATTTTTTAAAGAAAATTATGCTGAAGATCAACAAGAACTGATGGAAGCTTATTTTGAGAGTGTAGTTTTGTCGCATTGTGATGCATTTTTACTATTTAAAAAAGAAAAAGATTATAGTTTTTACGCCAAAATCTTACTTAATTTTACTTTTGAGTGTCTTAAATACTTAATAAACTATTTCTATGGGAACAAGTTTAATGTCTTGCTAGATAGTGAAAGTGCTGATTCAGGCTATTATATAAGTGAAAAATTTATCGAACTACTTGATAAAATAAAGGATTCATTCTTAAAGGATGAAGAAATCAAGGAAGAAAATAAAGAACATTTAAAAGTTAAAAATATTGAGGATTATCTCGATTAAACTCGTCTTTTTGAAATTTTTCTTTATATTTTTTTCCTTTTATATTAATCTAGTAATAGAAAAAATGTAAGCGCTTACATAGGAGGATAATTGCTGTATGGTCTATGAAGCAAAAAATATTAGGAATGTGGCTTTGTTTGGCCACCAAGGTAGTGGAAAAACATCTTTGGTGGAATCGCTTTATGCTGCTGTAAACAAAACCGAAAAAGGATCGATTGAAAAAGGTAACACAATTAGTGATTATCAAAAGGAAGAAAAGAAAAGACTTTCTTCTATCTCAACATCAGTCGTTCCACTTTTTTATAATGATTACAAAATAAATCTACTTGATGTGCCTGGGAATGACGATTTTGTTGGTGAGGAAATTGCTGTTACTCACTCCGTCAAAGGTGCTATTTTAATGATTGACGCTTCTAGCGGCATTCAAGTCGGAACAATTAAGGCCTTTAAACTTCTAAAAAGAAGAGGTATTCCATTTTTAATTTATGTTAATAAAATGGATAAAGGTTATCCAAATTATGAAGAAATTTTAGAACAGATTAATAAGACTTTTGGGAAAATGTGTATTCCATTTACATTACCTTTGGGACATGCTGATCAATTTGATGGTTTTATTAATTGTGTAGAATTAAAAGCAAGAAAATATAATGGAAAAGATTGCGTTGATGACGTAATTTATGAAGATAAGAAAGCAAAAGTTTTTGAACTTTATAATAGTATATGTGAAGCAGTCGCTTTAACTGACGACGCTTTGCTTGATAAATTTTTCTCTGGTACACCTTTAACAAGTGAAGAAATTCATAAAGGATTGAGAAAAGGCGTTTTAAATGCTGAAATTTATCCAATCATTTTTGGTAGTGCGATTAACAATATTGGTATCAATACGTTAATCAGAATGTTGATTGATTATTTACCTGCACCTGATGATTTAAAACCTTATAGTGGAATTGATGATGGAGGTAAAGAAGTCACAAGAATGACAAGAAGTGATGAACCATTTAGTGGATATGTTTTCAAAACTTTAATTGATCAATATCTTGGACAAATTAATTTTGTAAAAGTCGATAGTGGTATTTTAAGTGCTGGCGATGAAGTTTTTGTTCCAAATTTAAATAGAACAATTAAAATTTCAGGTCTTAACATTATCTCTGGGAATAATTTAACTGCTATTGATAAAGTTGGCGCCGGAGATATTTGTGCAATAACTAAATCAACTGAACTCGAAACTTCGTTTACACTTTGTGATAAAGATAATCATATTAAGTATAAAGAAACAACATTCCCAACCGCTGTTTTCTTTAAGGCTTTACTTACAAAGGATAAGAAAGATGATGAAAAGTTATCTAGTGCTTTAGCTAAAGTAGTAAAAGAGGATAAAACTCTTGAAGTTAAAAGAAATAATGAAACAAAACAACTTTTACTTGGTGGATTGAGCGAAACGCATATCAATTTTGTCCTTTCTAAGATTAAATCAACATATGGTGTAGAAGTACAAACTGCTGATCAGAAAATTTGTTATCGTGAAACAATTACAAAAGAAGCAAATGGTTCTGGAAGATACATTAAGCAAAGCGGTGGAAGTGGTTTTTATGGTGTTGTCGAGATGAAATTTGAACCAAGCGAAAAAATCGAATTTGCTGAAGAGATTTTTGGTGGTGCTGTTCCTAAAAACTATTTCCCTTCAATTGAAAAAGGTTTTTATGAAGCTTTGAATGAAGGTTTGCTGGCAGGATTCCCTGTAATCAACTGTAAAGCAACTCTTCTTGATGGAAAATATCATCCTGTTGATTCTAACGAATTAGCATTTAAGATGGCTGCAATTTTAGCTTTTAAAGATGCATACATGAAAGCAGCTCCTACAATACTTGAACCTATTTTGACTGTTAATATTTATATTGATAATAAATATTTAGGCGACGTATTAAACGATCTTAATTCACGTCGTGGTAGAATTCAAAATATTGTCGATAAAGAAAGTGATACAACGATGGTTGAAGTGTTACTCCCAGAAGCCGAAACTTTAGATTATGTCACAAAACTTAAAGTTTTAACTCAAGGTAGCGGTTACTTTAATAGAGCATTTTATTCCTATGAAGAAGTGCCTCATCAATTGCGTGATAAAGTCATTAAAGAAAACTCTCTTTTAACGAATAAATAAAGGCTTTTTGCAAGGATAATTTAAAAAATCAGGCATTTTCATTCTTGACGTTTTGAAACTAATTTTAAAAATATGAATAGAAAATGCCTTTTATATTGGCTATAATTGAGGCATGACAAGACGTTTTGATTTGGATGAGAATTTTGATTTTAAAATTATTCCAAACTTAAATAAAAAAGAACTTTCAGAACTTTCTAGCGAAATAAAAAGTTTAATTATTGATCAGTGTTCAAAATTTGGCGGTCATTTATCGAGTAATTTAGGGATTACAAATTTAACAATTGCTCTTTTTAGATCTTTTGATTTTGATAAGGATAAAATTATTTTTGATATTGGTCATAATTCCTATCCTTATAAGATATTAACTGGTAGACCTTTAACCAATTTACGTCAATCTAATGGTGTTGACGGTTTTCAAAAAATAAATGAATCAAAATATGATGTTTATGATGCTGGTCATTCATCAACTAGTTTAAGTGCGGCCCTTGGTTTTGCTAAAGTAAGAGATTTAAAACATGAAAACTATAATGTTATAGCTTTAGTTGGAGATGGTGGCATTGCAAATGGACTTTGTTTTGAAGCTTTAAATAATCTTGTTATAGCTAATACAAAAATTATTATCATTATTAATGATAATGAAATGTCAATTTCTCCAACAAATGGTGGATTAAGTGCTATTTTAAAAGGAATTAGGAAAAATCCGTTAGTTAAAATTATTTTTAAAGATGCTAACTTTGAATATTTGGGACCAATAGATGGAGATGATTTTGACCAACTAAAGAAAGCTTTTGAAAAAGCCAAGGTTAGTAAAAGAAGTGTTATACTTCATGTTAAAACATCTAAAGGTGAAGGCTATAAATATGCAGAAGAAGATCATACTGGGGAATATCATTTTGTAAATCCTTTTGACAAGGAAACAGGAAAACAAAAGATTGATTTAGGGAAAAACACGGTTTCTTTTTCTAAGGTTTTTGCTGATTTAGTAAGTGAAGACATGAAAAAGAACGAAAACACGATTGCAATTTGCCCTTCAACAACAGTAGGTGCTAAGCTTACAAATTTATTTAGTGAGTTAAAAGACCGTACTTTTGATGTTGGAATTAGTGAAGAACATGCTGCCATTTTTGCTAATGCTTTTGGAATTAATGGGTATCATACTTATCTTTTCATGTATTCCACCTTCCTTCAAAGGGCTTATGATGAAGTGCTTCATGATATAGCAAGAAACAATCGACATATTACTTTACTTATCGACCGCTGTGGATTGATTGGTCATGATGGAGAAACCCATCAAGGAATTTATGATGATGGTTTTTTCTATTCAATCCCAAATTTTGTTTTAGCGATGCCTAAAGACCAAGATGATGCAATTCGTTTATTTAATTATGCGAAAAAATACAATCATCCAATGGCTATTCGATATACGCCAACTTATAAAAATTATGATGAAATTGATGCTGGAAAAGAAATTATTGATCGAAACTTTGAAATTTTACAAAAAGGTAAAGATAATAATCTTGCTTTAATAAGCATAGGTCCACATCTATTAAGCATATTATCTAAATTGAAAGATGAAAATGTGACTATTTTTAATGCATTATTTTTAAAAGGCTATGAAGAAAAATCTATTCAAGAACTTCTAAAATTTAAAAAAATATATATTTACGATCCATATGGAGTTGAAACTGGATTTGTTGCTAATCTGACTCTTGATTTAATTAAACATCACTATAAAGGTGAAATCTTAACTAGAGCTATTCCTTTAAAATTCATTAATAAGGGAAATATACTTGAACAAGAAATTTTATTAAGTGTTGATGTTGAAAGCTTAGTAAATGATGTAATAAAAAACTCTCATGAAAATTAAAGTTATCTCACCATCAAGTTATTGTTTTGGAGTTAAAAGAGCTATTGATATAGTTAATAAAATTTGTGATGAAAATGAAGGCAAAAATATATTTTTGTTTGGAGAATTAATTCACAATAAAGAAGCAATGAAACCTCTTCTTAATAGAGGTGTAAAGGTTGTAGAATTTGACAAAAACTCTACAGAAAGCCTCTTAAATGCATTTAAATTGGATGATATAGTAATTTTTAGTGCTCATGGGCACGATAAAAAATATGAAGAAATATTAAAGGCTAAAGGGATTTGTTATTTTGATGCAACTTGCCCAATTGTTAACTTAAATTTAAAGAAAATTGAAGAAAGCAAGGAAGATATTATTTTTGTTGGGAAAGATGGCCACCCTGAAACAATGGCGAGCTTATCAAGAAGCCAAAATATTTATCTTTATGATATTAAAAAAGGTTTTGATTATAGTGTGTTAAAAGAAAGCAAAGTTAAAGTTATGAATCAAACAACACTTTCTTTTTTGGAACTTGAAGATATTTTTAAAAACATTAAACAAAATGTTAAAAATGTTTCATTTACAGATGAGATTTGTAATGCAAGTCGAATTAGACAAGAAAAAATGGTGAATCTTGATGATAGTTATGATTTAGTTTTGATAATTGGCGACAAAAATAGTTCTAATACAACTAAGCTTTATGAAATCTCAACTCAAAACAAGAATCATGATACTTATTTTATTTCGACTTTAGATGAACTTGCTAATTTTGATTTTTCTAAATATAAAAAGTGCGCAATTTTTAGTGGAACAAGTTGCCCAAAAGAGTTAATTGATGCAATAGAAAAAAAGATGAGGGAAATTTATGGAACAGTTTAAACTTCAGAAAAAAATTAATCATATCGCTTTTATTATGGACGGCAATGGAAGATGGGCTAAAAGAAGACTTATGCCAAGAACTTATGGGCATAAGGTTGCTTGTAAAAGAATTATCGAAATTGTTCGCTTTTTAAGAACTTTAAATGTAAAAGTTGTTTCTTTATATGCCTTTTCAACCGAAAATCGGAATCGACCAAAAGACGAAATTACAAAATTATTTGAATATCTTGATGACTTCTTTAAAGACTATATTGATGAGTTTGTTGAAAATAAATGTCGAATTCATGTTTCTGGGGATCTTTCAAAATTACCTCAAAAAAGTCAAAAAACAATTCAAGAGGCAATTAATTTGACTTCTAGTTTTGATGATTTTGTCTTTAATATTTGCCTCAATTATGGAGGAAGACAAGAAATTGTTCGCGCTGCTAAACTTGCTTATCAAGATATTAAAGAAGGAAAAATTAATGAAGAAGATTTAACAATCGATACCTTTAAGAATTATTTATATACAAGTGGTTTACCAGAAATTGATCTTATGATTAGAACTAGTGGAGAAGAAAGAGTATCTAATTTTCTTTTATATCAATTAGCTTACAGTGAATTTATTTTTACAAAGACATGTTGGCCTGATTTTACACCTGAAAAGTTGGTTGAATGTTTAAAAGAATACGAAAAAAGAGATCGCCGTTTTGGAGCGATAAAAGAAGAAGAATAATTTTCTTTATATTTAAAGTAATTTATAGATTAAGATATATTTTTACGCTACTAAAAACTATATATAAAGAAAATAGTGAAATATACACTATAAGAGCTAAAAAAGATAGAATAATCTTGACTTTTATATATGAAATCGCTTAAATTTTATTCAGATAAGAAATTATCTTCGTTAGAGTACCTGTGGGTATTCTTATTTTTTTAAAAGGGGTATTTAATGGAAGAAATCAACCGCGTTCAAGAAGGCTTAAAAGAAAAATTAAATGAAATAGGTTATGATTTGTACTCGTTTAAGTTTCTAGCAAAAACTAGAATGCTTGAAGTTATTGTCGATCGTGATGAAGAGATTAATCTTGATGATATAACTTGTGTTTCAGAAGTTATTAGTGCTTATTTAGATGAACACGATTTCACAGATAATCCATATACCTTAGATGTATCATCTCTTGGGGTTGAAAAACCTATTAACGTTGAAAAACTTGATAAATATGTTGGAAAATACATAAACATCCATTTATCACATCCTTATCAAGGGGAAAATATCTTAGAAGGTAATTTAGATTATTGTGATGAGAACAAGATAATCTTGTCGTATAAAAATAAAACAAAATTAATCAAATGTGAAATTAATCGAGCAAATATAGATAAAGCTCGACTTGCAATAAAGTTTTAAAAGGGTAATGAGGTAAAAATATGAATAAAAAAAGATTTCTTGAAACTTTTGAAGACATGAATAGAGCAAAAGGGGTTGATCAAGACACACTTCTTGATGCTTTAAAAGAAAGTTTTAGATTAACGTTTGCTAAAAAGATTGAAGATGAATATAAAGTTGACAAAAAACCTGTCAAAGTTAATTCAGTAAATAAAGAAAAAGTTGTGAATAAACTTCCTGATGCTTTAGTTAGAGTAGATATTGATGTCAAAAAAGCTAAAATTGATTGCTTTAGACAATGGTTAGTTGTTAATGACGATGATGTTCAAGACGATTATATCGAAATTGGTTTAGAAGAGGCTCACGAAAAGAATCCTAAACTTAATGTCGGTGAATATTATGAAGAAGAATTATCTTTGGATAGTTTAAAAGATAAGGATATTGCTCGTTTTAAATCTTGCTTTACTCAAAAAATTAATAAAGCAGAAAAAGACGCTTTACTTGCTAATTTTGCTAATAAAATTGGAACTATCGTCACTGGAACTGTTGAAAAATGTGATGCTCATTCAGTAATTGTTGAACTTGGAAGAACAACAGCAACTTTATTCCAAAAAGATTTAATTGGTGATGAAAAATTTAATCAAGGCGATTCAATTAAAGTTTATGTTGAAGGCATTGGAAAAGACGATAAGAAAGGTTCTCTTGTTAAAATTTCAAGAAGCTGTAATGGATATTTAAAATGTCTTTTTGAAAATGAAATTCATGAAATTTATGATGGAACAGTTTCAATAAAATATGTTGAAAGAATTCCTGGAAGAAGAGCCAAAGTTTGTGTTTATTCAAATGATCCAAACGTTGATCCAAGTGGTGCATGTATCGGTCAAAACGGTAACAGAATTCAAAATATTGTTTCTCAACTTGGTAATGCAAAAGATAGCAAAGAAAAAATCGATGTTGTGACCTGGAATCCAAATCTTGGTTTATTTATTAGCGAACTTTTAAGACCTGGTAAAGTTTTAGGAATGAATATTGATGAAACAAAGAAAGAAATTCTTGTTGTAACAGATGAAGAATCTTTAAATCTTGCTATTGGTTTTAAAGGAACTAATGTTGTTCTTGCTAGAAAAATTACCGGTTATCAAATCCGCGTTATTGATGAAACTAAAGCTAGCGAAGAAGGCATTGAATATAAAAAGCTTGATGAATATGTTGTCGAAGCTAAAGAAGAAGAAAGAAAGAGATTTAGAGAAAAACAACAAGAAGCTATTAAATCAAGAGTTGAAAATCTTCACGAAGAAGAAAATCAAGAAGAAATCTTTGTTAAAGAAGGTGATGATGAACAAGAAGAACTTGAGACTCCTGCTGAAACTGTTGAACCAGTTATGGAAGAAGTTGAAACTCCTAAAACTGAAGAAAAAGCTGAGATTAGCGAGGAAATTGAAGAAGAACCTATTGTTGAAACTAAAAAGGTTAAGGAAGAAGAACCAGTTGAATTCAAAGAAGTTAAAACTACAACTACTCTTGAGTCATTAGAAAGATCACTTGAAGAAGAAAAGAAAGAAAAATCTTCTAGCAAGAAATCCTTTAAGAAAAAGAAAAAAGAAGTTAAAAAAGACGTTGAGGATGATGAAGAAAGAGAAGATAAAAAAGTCATCCAAAAAATGGACATCTATACTGATGAAGAACTCGAGGCTTTTGAAAACGAAGATGCTGATGAAGACTTCGAGGACGAAGAAGATTATTCAGAATACGATGATGATGATTATTACGAGGATAGATAATGAAGAAAAAGCCTACTAGAAAATGTTTAGCAACCAATGAGGTTTTTAACAAAGAAGACCTCTTTAGGGTTGTTAAATCACCTAGTGGTGATGTTTCTTTGGATATGACAGGGAAAGCTAATGGAAGAGGCGCCTATATTTCTAAATCACTAGAAGCTATTGAAAAAGCAAGAAAAAGTAAATGCTTAGACCGCGCTCTTGAAATTAGCGTTCCGCAAGAAATCTATGACCGTATGATTTTGTTTTTAAAAATGAAATAAGGAGGGATTAACGTTGAAGAATAAACCAGCAAATAAAAAAATGAATCAAAGGGAAGCTAATATTCCTTCAAAAAAAGTTTCACAACAAAATTTGAATAAAATTAACAACGGTGTTTTTGTTTTCACTAGATCTCTCACGGTTGGAGAACTTGCAAAAGAGTTAAACATTAACGCAAGTGATATTATTAAAAAATTATTCTTACAAAAGAAACTTGTTACCATTAATCAATATTTAGATGATGAAACAATTGGTGAAATTTGTCTTGAATTTGGCTATGACTTCAAAAAAGAAGAAGTAATTAACGAAGAAGATTTTGAAAAAGCTCAAATTGAAGATAAAGAAGAAGATTTAAAAGAACGTCCACCAGTTGTTACTGTTATGGGCCATGTAGATCATGGCAAAACAACTTTAATTGATGCCATTAGAAATTCAAATTTAGCAGCAAATGAAGTTGGTGGAATCTCTCAAGAGATTGGCGCTTACCAAAAAGTTGTAAATGGTAAAAAGATAACTTTCATTGATACTCCAGGGCATGAAGCTTTCTCAGCTATGAGAAGTAGAGGGGCTAGTGTTACTGATATTGTTGTTTTAGTTGTCGCTGCTGACGATGGTGTTATGCCTCAAACAATTGAAGCAATAGACCATGCTAAAGCCGCTAGTGTTCCTATTATTGTTGCCATCAATAAAATTGATGTTCCAGGTGCAAACCCTGAAAAAGTCTTAAACGAATTGATGCAACATGATGTTATTGCAGAAAAATTTGGTGGAGATGTTTTAACTTGCGAAATCTCTGCTAAGAAAAAGATAGGTATCAATGACCTTCTTGAAGATATTCTTCTTCAAGCAGAAATGCTTCAACTTAGAGCAAATCCAAAGCGTTATGCAATCGGAACTGTTTTAGAAGCTGAACTTGATAAGGGTGAAGGTCCAAAAGCTACTTTATTAGTTCAAAATGGTACCTTATATAACAATGACTATGTTGTTGTTGGAACAACTTATGGAAAAATTAGAAGAATGACTAATGAATTTAAACAAGTCATTAAAGAGGTTGGTCCAGGTACACCATGTAGCGCTATTGGTTTAAGTGAAGTTCCTCTTGCTGGCGATCGCTTTATGGCTTTCCCAACTGAAAAACAAGCAAAAGATATTGCTGAAAAGAGAAAACTTAAAAAAGTTCAAGAAGAAAGAGCGGCTAGTAGTGGAGTTTCTTCTCTTGATGACTTATATTCGAAAATTAGTGAAGGTCAACTTGCTCAAATTAACATTGTTTTAAAAACTGATTCAACTGGAAGTGCTGAAGCTGTTAAAGGCGCTCTTGAAAAGTTGAATAATGAACAAGTAAAAGTTAACGTTATTAGAGCTGCAGCCGGAGCAATTACAGAAAGTGATATTCTTTTAGCTAGTGCTTCTGATGCAATTATTTATGGTTTTAACGTTAGACCATCGGCGATGATTAGAAAGAAAGCCGAAGAAGAAAAAGTTGAAATTAGACTTCATAGAATTATTTATGCTTTAACTGAAGAGATGGAAGACGCTATCAAAGGTAAGATGAAAAAAGAAGAATTTGAAGTCGTTACCGGTCAAGCTGAAGTTAGAAATATCTTTAAAATCTCTAAAGTTGGAGAAATTGCTGGATGTATGGTTACAGATGGCGTAATTAAAATTAATTCTAAATGTCGTGTTTTAAGAGATGGTGCCATTGTTTATGAAGGCCAAATTGATTCTCTTAAACGATTCAAAGATGATGCTAAAGAAGTAAAACAAGGCTATGAATGTGGTCTTCGTGTCTCAAATTATAACGACATTCATGAAGGCGATATCATTGAATGTTACGAAATGAAGGAAAAAGAGAATGCCTAAAAATAGCAAAGATATTGAAAAAATCAAAAGCTTAATTGCTCGTAATGTCAAAGATATTGTTTCTCAAGAAATACAAAACGAGCATATTGGCTTTATGACGATTACAAATGTAGAGGTTAGTAGCGATCATTCATATTGCAAAATTTATGTTTCGTTTTTAAATAATGCAAAACATTCTCTTGAAACTTTAAATAGAGCAAAAGGATATGTTAGAAGTGCTCTTGCTAAAAGAGTAAATTTTAGAAGAGTACCAGAAATTAGTTTTGTTCTTGACGATTCCTTTGAAAAGCAAGCTCGCTTTGAAGAATTACTTGCCAAAGATAAAAAAGAAATTGAATCAATTGAAGAAATCGAAAAGAAACTTAAATAATCTTTTCTTTCTTTAAATAAGCATCTAAATTTCGAGGGTTCATATCTAAAATATACGAACCCTTTTTGTTTTCAAATTTCATTTTTTTAGCTTCTAAAAGGTATTTTTTGCCTTTCAATATAAAAGTAATTGGGTTAATTTTTAAAGAAATATTCCAATATAAAGTAAAGACAAAAGGTATAAAATATTTTTCTTCTTTTAGCCAAATTTTTTGAATTGTGTAATTTTTTTCGATATGTGTTAAAAGGAGAATTCCTAATAGTTCGTTATTTTTATATAAGTGAAAATGCTCAGAATTTTTGCTAATCTCATGAGGTACTTTTATATATTCATTTTCATCAAAAACCTTGCAAAAATCAGTTATTTTCTTGTAATATAGTCCATTATTATCAACTTTATTTTCTTCATGAAGAAAGAAAATATTAAACTTTTCTTTATTTAAAAGCATCGTTAAAAAATTATCATAACTAGCTGGATAAGTTTTATTTAAAGAAAGTAACAAATTTTTAATATCTTCTCTTTTCGTCTTTTTATCGTTTGGACAATTACTTGGAAAGATTGGAATATTTTTTTCTTTAACAAGACGAATAATTTCTTTTTCATCAATATAAATAAATGGGCGAATAAAAGTAATCCCTTCGTTTTCTAAAAACATTTTAGGCTCAAATGTTGCGATTCTTCCTCCATATATTTCATTTAAAAATAATGTTTCAATAGCATCTGTTTTATGATGAGCAAAGCTTACTTTATTACAATTTAACTCTTTTGCTTTTTTATTAATAATTGCTTTTTTCATTCTTGAACAGATTGAGCAAGGAAGCATTGATTTATTTTGTAATCTTTGTTGCTCTTTTAAAATTGGATAAACAGATTTTCCATTAGCAATAATTAATTCTAAATTTAAAGAGACACAATACTCTTTCATTTTTTGATTATTATAATCCGGAAAACCTAGATCTATATTTATAGGAACTATCTCAAAATCAATTTTTGAAAATCTTTTGTATAGGGAAAGCGCAAATAAAAGAGCCATTGAATCTTTTCCGCCGCTTACTCCAAGAGCAATGCGGTCCCCATTATTAATAAGATTAAAGTCTAAATCGGCTTTTTTGATACTAGCTAAAACTATTCTTATTGCATCCATAGGTATAATTATTCTTTATTTAACCAATTTTTTAAATAAAAAAGATAAATGAAATGCATTAAATATTATAAAGATAAGCAAAGTTTTATAGTCTAAAAAGTCAAAATGGTTTTGAACGAAACCAAAAGTAAGAAATTTAATGACAAATTGCTTTTTGAATTTAAAAAGAGTATTTAATTGGCATATAATTGTATTCATGGAAGTTATATTTTTAAAGAATTTTAATGATATTAAACAAGGCATCAATGATCTTGGCCTTGTGTTAGGTTTTTTTGATGGAGTTCATATTGGACACGTTCAATTAATTCGCTACGCTAGATCAAATACTAAAAAAGGGAGTTTAGGAGTTTTTACTTTTGATAAACCTTTAAAAACTATTGAAGGGTGTTTGATGAATATTGACGATAAAATTGAAGCGATGAGAAAACTTGATGTGGATTATCTTTTTATTGTGGAATGCGATGATAATTTCAAGGAAATGAATTACGTTAAATTCGTCGATACTGTTTTAAAAGTCTTTAACCCTACCAAAATTTTCTGTGGACCTGATTTTAGATTTGGTTATCAAGCAAAAGGGGACGTTAACTATTTAAAACAAAGATTTGATCAAGTTTATGTTCTTAATTATGTAAATGACCATACCGAAAATAAAGTTTCTAGTACACGCATAAAAGAATTAATTAAGGAAGGAAATATTAAAGAAGCTAATCGCTATCTTGGTGGTCCTTATAAGATTTTTGGTGCCGTGGTACATGGATTAAATAATGGAAAAATAATTGGTTTTCCAACTGCAAATTTACTTCCATCAGCTGATTATGTAATTCCAAATAATGGAGTCTATTTTACAAAAACATTAATTAACGGTTATCTTTATAACTCCGTCACTAACATTGGAATTCATCCAACAATTGAAAAACTTAATAAACCAGCCATCGAAACTTACATTATTGGCTATGAAGGAAATATATATGGTGAAAATGTTTCCTTATATTTTTATGATAAGGAAAGAGATGAAACCAAATTTGATGGTTTAGAATCTTTAAAAAAGCAAATCGATAACGATATTAAAAACTGTGAAGATTATTTTAAGTATAAAGGTTAAGCTTTCTAATTACTTTTAAAAACAGTTTGCAATATTGTCTTAATTTTGATAATTTATTAAGGCTACATTAAACCATGTTTAACGAACACTCCGACGTTTTGCATAGTTTATTGCGTATATTTTGAAAGGAGAAAAGAAAAATGGCATTAGAAAAGAAAGAAAAAGCCGCTCTTGTTAAAGAATTTGGTGCAAATGAAAAGGATACAGGTTCTGTTCAAGTTCAAGTTGCAATTTTAACAAAAAGAATTCATGAATTAACAAAGCATTTAAAGGCTAACGACAAAGATCACACTGCAAGAAGAGGCTTACTTATTCTTGTTGGTCAAAGAAAGAAATTACTTGCTTATCTTGAAAGACAAGATAGAAATGCTTATTTAAAACTTATTGCTGATTTAGGCTTAAGAAAATAAGTTAAGAGTGAATTTGATTTAAGAAGACTTTATAATAATAAAGTCTTCTTTTTATTTTATGATTGGTTCATATTCATACATTAAATATTTTAAAAAAGAGTTTATTTTAGGCCCAACTTTCAAAATGCTTGAAGTTGCTTTCGAGCTTTTGATGCCTTTTTTGATGTCTTATATAATTGATCAAGGAATTGAAGCAGCTAGTCATTATGGCGATTATTCAAAAATTATTTTCCCTGGGCTTGTGATTTTTGCACTTGCTGTTTTAGGACTTTGCTCAACTTTAGTTTGTCAACATTTTGCTTCAATAGCTAGTCAAGGTTATGGTACGCGTTTAAGAAATGCCCTATTTAAAAAAATCATGAACATGTCCTTAAGAAATGTTGAGTTAATAGGGAAGGGCAATTTAAATACAGCTTTAAGTAACGACATTAATCGTTTACAAGTTTCCGTTGCAATGATGATCCGCCTTGTTTTAAGGGCACCAGCAATTGTTCTAGGTTCTTTAATTTGTGCCTTTATTATTGATTATCAAGTCGCTTTTATTTTCTTAGGAGTGGTTTTATTAATTTCAATAATTCTATTTTTTATTCTTTTCTATTCTTCTAAAAAAGTTATAAGTGTTCAAAAGAAAGTAGACAATTTGGTAACTTTAACTAATGACTCATTAAATGGCATGCGCGTTATTAAAGCTTTTAATAACGAAGAGGTCGAAATTAATAAATTCAAAGATAAGACAAAAGATTATTTTAATGAAATGAAGATGGTTAATTTTGTTAATGCTTTAACTAACCCTCTTACTTTTTTAATTATTAATATTGCTATTTGTCTTGTTATTTATTTTTCTTCTTCACAAATTTTAAATAATAATAGTTTAACAACAGGTGAATTAACAAGCCTTATTCAATATTTAAATCAATGTTTTATCGCCTTAATTGCCGTAAGCAATTTAGTAATCATTTTTACTAGAGCTTTTGCCAGTAAAAAACGTGTTGATATTTTATTAAATCTTGAAGAAGATCTAGTAAATAATCCTAAATTTGCGCCTTTTTCAATTAATAATGGGGAAAATTTGATTGAATTTAATGATGTTAGTTTTCACTATAATAAGGGCGAAAATAATGTTGTTAAAAATTTAAACTTCACAATTAAAAAAGGCGAAAAAGTTGGTGTAATTGGTGGAACTGGAAGTGGTAAAACAACTTTAATTAAGCTTATAGAAAGATTTTTTGATCGTAGTAATGGAACAATTTTATATAAAGGTAAAGACATAAAAGATTACGATTTAAGTGCCTTACATAAAGAGATTAGTTTAGTAAATCAAAAAGCTGTTTTATTTAAGGGGAGCATAAGATCAAATCTTTTAATGGGAAATAAAGAAGCAAGCGAAGAAGATATGATTAATTCTTTAAAAGAAGCTTGCGCCTATGATTTTGTTAAAAAATTTCCTGATTTTTTAGATTATGAAGTTGAAGAGGGTGGGAAAAATTTAAGTGGAGGTCAAAGACAACGTCTTTCAATTGCTAGAGCTTTAATTAAAAAGAGCGAACTTTTAATTCTTGATGATTCAACTAGCGCGCTTGATTATTTAACAGAAAAAGAATTAAAAGCTAATATTTTTAGCAAAAAGGATTTAACTACGCTGATAATTGCTCAAAGAGTCTCTTCACTTTTAAATTGTGACAAAATAATTATGATGTATCATGGAGAAGTTGAAAGCATTGGCACTCATGAAGAATTGTTAAAAAAGAGCAAAGTTTATAAAGAAATTTATACTTCGCAATATGGAGATAGTTATGAAGCCAATTAATCGTCTTTTTTCATATATTAAAAAATATCCTCTATTTTTAATTGCTTCACTTTTATGTGCATTAATTTTTGTAACATCAATGTGTTTAACTCCACTTTTATTTGGTAAAGCAATTGATGAGATTACTTTTGCTTTAAATAATTCTCTTTCTTTATTAGAGACTAAGTTTATATTTTACTTGAGTTTTGCAGGGATTTTGATAATTTCTGTCCTTATTTTTGAATTCTTTTTTGAATATTTAAATTCTCTTTTCGTTGAAAAAATAACTAAAGAAATAAAAGATGATGTTTTTATAAAATTAAATAAAGTTCCGCTTTCTTATATCGATTCGAATTATCATGGTGATTTAGTTTCTCGTGTTATTAATGATAGCGATAATATAAACGTAGCTTTAATCAGCGGATTTAGACAATTCTATCAGGGAATAATTCAAATAATTGTTACTTTTATTGTAATGTTTATTTTAAATTGGATATTAGGCTTAGTAGTTGTTGTTTTAACTCCTTTTGGTTTTTTAATCACTTATTCATTAGCTCACAAAACTAATAAATATTTTAAAGGGCAAGCCAAAATCGTTGGTGAAATGGGCGCGATTGCTTTAGAAGATATTAATAATATAGATTTAATTAAATCTTTTAACTATGAAGAAGATTGCTTTTCTTCATATCAAAAAGAAAATGAAGCTTTATATAAAGTAGGTCAAAAAGCCCAATTTTCCGGAAGTTTAACTAATCCAATTACTCGTCTTGTTAATAATTCTACTTATGCAATAGTTGGGATGATTGCGGCTTTACTTTGCGCTTTTTCTTTTAATGATAACAACATAATTTTAGGAGCAAGTTGTACTATCGGCACAATTTTAACCTTTATTCAATTTTCAAATCAATTTGCTAAACCTTTTAATGAAATTTCAAGTTGCGTACCTGAAATTCAAACAGGATTTTCTTCCCTAAAAAGAATTAATGATGTTTTAAATGAAAATAATGATATTAATAATGGTACTAAAAAGATTTTAAATACGATAAAAAGTATTGAATTTAATCATATTGATTTTGGTTATACAAAAGAGAAAAAGGTCATCAAAGATTTTGCTCTTGAGGTTAAAGAAGGACAAAAAATTGCTATTGTTGGACCTACTGGGTGTGGTAAAACTACAATTATTAACTTACTTTTAAGATTTTATGATCCAAGTAGTGGCGAGATTTCTTTTGATTCTTGTGATAGTAAAGACATCCTTAAAGAGAGCTTAAGAAAATCGTTTGGTATGGTTTTACAGGATACTTGGATTTTTTCTGGAACAGTCAAAGAAAACATTACTTATGGTAAAAAAGATGCTAGTGATGAAGAGATAATTGAAGCTAGTAAAAAAGCTAATTGCTATGATTTTATTATGCGTCTACCTAATGGATTTGATACATATATTGATGATTATTCAGGATTAAGTGTTGGTCAAAAACAACTTATTTCAATCGCAAGAGTTATGCTTGTCAACCCTAAAATTATGATTCTTGATGAAGCAACAAGTAATATTGATACTCGTACGGAAATGAAAATATCGGCGGCTTTTAATTTGCTTATGAAGGGAAAAACATCCTTTGTTATTGCTCATCGACTTTCAACTATTGTTCATAGCGACCTAATTGTTGTAATGAAAGATGGAAAGATTATAGAAAAAGGCAAACATGACGAACTTTTAGCTAATAAAGGTTTTTATTATGAACTATATAATGCCCAATATTCAAAAATAAATTGAGTTTTGCAGTGTTTTTCTACAAATTGTCAACCTATTTATACGATGTTTTGTTTTGATAGTAAAACCTATTATGCTATAATCTAGGTGTTGTATGGAAATCTTTATTGTCATTTTACAAGCGTTACTTTATGGAGTGGTAGAAGGTATTACTGAATGGCTTCCTATTTCATCAACTGGACATTTAATTATTTTAGATGACATTTTTAACGTGCAAGCAACTTATCCTGAGTTTTGGGATTTCTTCTTAGTTGTTATTCAATTAGGGGCGATTATGGCGGTTATATTGAAATTTTTCAAAGAGCTAAATCCGATTAACCCTAAATTAAGTAAAGAAAACCGAAATGATATATGGAAGGTATGGTTAAAAATCATTATTGGTGTTGTTCCGGTTTGCTTCATTGCATTAATCCTTCAAATAAGTGGTCTTGATGCTTATCTTGACAATACTTTGATTGTTTCAATCGCTTTAATTGTTTATGGTTTTATTTTTATTGCACTTGAAACTTTCATTAAAAAAGATCAAAAGAAATTCCTTACATGTCAGGATTTGGGATTAATTGGTAAAGGTGAAGCATATTTTAAATACCAATCCACCAAAGATATGCCTTACATGATTGTCTTTTTAATAGGTTTATCTCAAATTCTTAGTTTAATTCCAGGTACATCAAGAAGTGGTGTTACAATAGTCACTGCTTTATTACTTGGTTGCTCTAGAACATGCGGAGCTGAATTTAGTTTTTATCTTTCAATTCCGGTTATGATTGGAGCAAGTTTAGTCAAATTCATTTCTTTCATGGGCGAAGGTGTCACGTGGGATTTGAATATGACTCTTTATATGGTATTTGGCTTATTGGCTGCCTTTATCACGTCTCTTGTTATCATTAATACTTTAATGAAATTTATTAAAAAGCATACTTTTATTGGTTTTGGCTATTATAGAATATTACTCGGGGCTATCTTGATTATCTTGGTCGCAGCAGGAGTGATGAATTAATATGAAAAAGTCTTACAAGGTTATTGATATTGAATCTTGGAATAGAAAAAGCCAATTTCTTTGGTTTAATTCTTTTGATAATACCACTTATGGTCTTGACGTAAGAATGGATGTTACTAATCTTGTAAACTATTCAAAAAAGACAAAAACTTCATTTTTTATTAATTTTTTATATTGCTTAACTGTAGCATTAAATGAAATACCAGAATTTAGATTAAGATATGTCAATAATGAAGTTCGACTTTATGAAACAATTAATCCAACTTATACCGTAAAATGCATCGATGGAAGTTATAACAATGCGCGTCATGATTTTTCAAAAAGCTATTCTGAATTTTACAAAAGATGCCATAAAGTTGTTGAAGAAGAAAAGATAAACCTTAAACACCGCGAAGAATATAATGATAGTTCATATTATGACGATTTCTATTTTTCTTGTTTACCAACTTTAGATTTTGTTGGTATGACTCACCCAATGATCTATAAAGATAAATCGAGTCAAAGCTGTACAAGAGCACTTTGGGGAAAATATGTTTTAGAAAATGGCCGCTATAAAATGACTTTAAATTTAACAGCTTCTCACGCTTTAATTGATGGCTTTCCTATGGCTGAAGGCTTTAATAAGACACAAGAGATAATTGATAATTTTGAAAGCTTTATCCAAGAAAATAAGTAGTTAGATGCTTTGTTAAGCAATTTTATCAAAATTTATTTTAAGTGAGTGAAATCTACGCTCAATAAGTGTAAAATACTTTTGTTTATAATTATTAAGGGAAAAAGAATGAAAAAAGTTTTTGAATTAGAATTTTATGGAAAAAAGCTTGTTGTTGAAACTGGCGAAATTGCCAAACAAGCTGACGGAGCAGTATTTACAAGATTTAATGATACTGTTGTTTTATCTACTGTTTGTTGTAGTGATGAACCAAAAGAAGGAGATTTCTTTCCTTTAACTGTTGGTTATGAAGAAAAACAATACGCTATTGGAAGAATTCCAGGCGGATTTTTAAGAAGAGAAGGTCGTCCAGGAGAGCATGCTACTTTAACTGCACGTTTAATTGATCGTCCAATTAGACCAATGTTCCCTGAAGGATTTAGAAATGAAGTCCAAATTGTTAATACTGTCATGAGTGTTGACTTAAATGCAACTCCTGAAATGACTGCAATGTTTGGTTCTTCTTTAGCTTTATCAATTAGCGATATTCCTTTTGATGGACCAATTGCTGGAGTTTATGTTGGAAGAGTTAATGGTGAATTTGTTATCAACCCAACTGTTGAAGAAAGAGAAAAGAGCGATTTAAATTTAGCTGTTGCTGGTACAATGGAAGCCATTAACATGGTTGAAGCTGGCGCTAATGAATTAAGCGAAGATGTTATGCTTGATGCAATTATGTTTGGACATGAAGCGATTAAAAAACTTTGTGCTTTCCAAAAAGAAATTGCTAGTGAAATTGGTAAGGCTAAAAGAGAAGTTTCTTTATATGCTCCAGATGAAACTATTAGAAAAGATATTTATGATCGTATCTACGACCGCATGGTTAAATCAATCTCAATATTTGATAAGTTAGAAAGACAAAATGCAATTGATGCACTTAAAAAAGAAATTTTAGATGATTACGATACAAGATCATATAAAGATGATAAGGATCATCGTTTAACAATGCTTATGGTTAACGATATTCTTGAAAGAATGGTTGCTGATGAAGTTAGAAGACTTATTACAGTTGAAAAGATCAGACCTGATGGAAGAAAAGTTGATGAAATTCGTCCACTTGATGCTCAAGTAGATTTACTTCCTAGAGTTCATGGCTCAGCTATGTTTACTAGAGGTCAAACACAAGTTATCTCAACCTGCACTTTAGGAATTAAAGATGATGAACAGATTCTTGAGAGTTTATCACCAGAAGATCATAAAAGATGGATGCATCATTATAATTTCCCACCTTTCTCAGTTGGTGAAATTGGTAGAATGGGCACTCCAGGAAGAAGAGAAATTGGACATGGTGCTTTAGGTGAAAGAGCATTAAGTTATGTTTTACCAAGTGAAGAGGAATTCCCATACACTATTAGGTGTGTTGCTGAAGTTTGTGAATCTAATGGTTCATCTTCACAAGCCTCCATCTGTGCTTCTTGTATGGCTTTAATGGCAGCTGGTGTTCCAATTAAGAGAATGGTTAGTGGAATCGCTATGGGTTTAATTACTTCTGGACCACTTGATGGAAATCATCCATATACAATTCTTACTGATATTCAAGGTCTTGAAGATCACTTTGGTGACATGGACTTTAAAGTTGCTGGAACTGAAGTTGGTGTTACAGCACTTCAAATGGATATTAAGATTAAAGGTGTTACAAGAGAAATTCTTCATGATGCTTTAATGCAAGCTCATAATGCAAGAGCTCAAATTAGAGAAGTTATGTCAAAAGCAATTTCTGAACCTAGAAAAGAACTTTCTGAATACGCACCTAAATTTGAAACATTCTATATTGATAAAGATAAGATTAAAGATGTTATCGGAAGTGGTGGAAAAGTTATTAACGATATCATTGAAAGATGTAATGATGTAAAAATTGATATCGAAGATGATGGTAAAGTTACAATTTATCATACTGATAAAGCTTCTATTGAAAAGGCCAAATGCATTATTGAAGATATTGTAAGAGAAATAGAAGTTGGTGAAGTCTTTGAAGGCGAAGTTACTAGAGTTGAAGAATATGGTGCTTTTGTAAAATTATTCGCTGATAAAGAAGGACTTTGTCACGTTTCAGCTCTTGCTTATGGATATGTAAAAGATGCTCATGATGTTGTTAAAGTTGGCGATACTTTAAAAGTTAAAGTTATTGGAATCGATGATCATGGCAAGATTAAACTTTCTCATAAAGAATTTGAAGAAGCTAAGGGTGATAGTGCTGCTCCTCAAGGAGGCAAAAAGCCTTACGATAGCAGAAAAAAACCTGCAGAACGCAAAGATTTTTATAAAAAGCCATCACAAAATAGACCTCAATCTTCATATCAAAAGAAAGAAAGTAATGAGAATTTAGAAGGCTTTAAAGAATTTAAAAAAGAAGAAATTAAGGTCGAAAGTCATGAAGAGAATAAACCAAATGAAGAAAAGAAAGGTTTATTTGGTTTCTTAAAGAAAAAATAAGAATGAAGGTTTTAATTGCTAGCGATTTACATGGCTCAAAAAGAGCTAGTGAAAAAATTATTGAATTAGATCAAAAATTTCATTTTGAAAAAATTATTTTATTAGGTGATATCAATTATAGCGGAGCACGTAATGTGCCTCCGCTAGATTATTACCCAATTTCCGTTTGCGAAAATTTATCTAAGGTAAGTGATAGATTAATTATTATTCGTGGTAATTGCGATTCACGAGTCGATGAATTTGTTTTAAAACTTAAATTTGAAGACATATTAAATATTAATTTAAATAATCATCGTGTAATTTTGACACATGGTGACTTATATGATGAAAATAATACGCTTTTGTTAAAAGGCGATATTTTTATGTATGGACACACCCACATTTTTGTTCTTGAAAAGAGCGAAAATGGATATTTTATATTAAATCCAGGTAGTTTAACTTTGCCAAAAGGTGGTAATCCTAAAAGTTATGCTATTTATGATTTGAGTGATGATTCAATTGCCCTTTTTGACATTGATGATAACTTATTAAAAAGACTTGAACTTAGATAAATATTTTTAGATAATAAGCACAGAAAAAGATATATGGATAAGATAAAAGTTTTGGCCCTCGGTGGTCTTGATGAAGATGGAAAAGATCTTTATGTTATTGAAATAAACGACGATATTTTTGTTATCGGCGCTGGATTTAAATATCCAACAAAAAATACTCCTGGTATTGATTTTATTATTGCCAATTTTGACTATTTAAAAGAAAACAAGGAAAGAGTAAAAGCTTATATATTACCTAAAGGCAAAGAAAATAGTTTTGGAGCTCTTCCTTATATTATTAAAGAAGTACCAGCTCCTGTTTATTGTACAAGGTTAACTAGTATTTACCTTGATTTATTTACGAAAAAAAGACAAATTCAATACACTTACGATTATCATTTTGTAAATTTACCTGCCACTCTTACAATTGCAGGGCATGAAATGATTTTCTTTTCAACATGTGCTTCAATGCCTTCAACTTTTGGATTAAGCATCAGAACTGATTTAGGTAATATTGTTTATAGCGGCGATTTTATTGTTGAATATGCTAACAATAAATACTTTAAACTTGATTTAAATACATTAGGTAAAATTAGTGAACTTCCTACCTGCTTACTTCTTGGTGAATCAGTAAACGCTACAAAATCTGGTTATTGTTCACCAAATCATAAAATTTACAACCATTTAGTAAGCCAATTTAAGAGTGCTCCTGGTAGAATTTTTGTCGCTGTTCCTAGTGATAATTTATATCATATCGATGAAGTTTTTAGAGCATGTGCTGAATTTAATAAAAAAGTTTGTTTATACGATGAAACAACTCAATGGATTTATAATTTAAGAAAATATGAAGCTGATCCATATTTTAACGCCAAAAATATTGTTCCAATTGAGGATGTTTTACGCTGCAAAGAAAATGATTTAGTAATTTTACTTTCTGATGAAGGTGAAAAAATATACGATAAGATTTCTCTTCTAGCTAATGGAGAAAACGAAGAAAAACAAGTCCGACTTGGTGAAAATGATACTTTCTTTATTGGTTGTCCAGCTAATGACAACAATGAAGTTATTGCAACAAGTACAATCGATGAAGTTTATAAAAGTGGATGTCATGTTTTCTATTTAACAAGAAAAACACTTGGCAAAATGCATGCCTATGAAGAAGATATCAAGATGCTTCTTTCTCTTTTAAAACCAAAGTATTATTTTCCAATTGAAGGTTTTTATGTAAATCTTTTAGAAAATGCAAAACTTGCTTTTGAAATGAGAATTGGTTTAACACATCGTAATATTTTCCTTTTAGATAATGGTAATTCCTTATTAATCGATGAAAACGGAGCCAGTGTAGATTTTAATACTAGTAGCAAAGTACCATCTGGGGAAGTTATGATCGATGGAATTGGAGTTGGCGATGTTGTTAACGAAATCATTACCGAAAGAACTAGACTTAGTGAAGATGGAGTAGCAGTATTTGGACTTGCTGTTAGTAAAAAAGAAGGAAAAATTATTGCTGGACCAGATGTTCAAATGAGAGGGTTCCTTTTCTTAAAAGACAAAGAAGCCGATATTATGCTTAAGGAAATGTCAAAAATGTTTGTTGATATGGTTAGTAAATGGCTTGAGACAACAAAAGATTTTGATACTCGTCGTATAGAAGAACAAATTACTGGAGTAATTTCAAAATACCTTTTAAGAGGCAGCAACCGTAACCCAGTTGTTAAACCAAACATAATTGTAATCGACTAAAAATTGATAGTTAAAAGAATTATAAATGATAGGCGCTTTGTCTATCATTTTTTAATCATTTTTTTTATAATATTGACGTGGATAAATTTGTAGAAAAAGTGCTTAGCACGATTAATTTTAATTGGACGAGAATTGCTCTCGGTTTTTTGGTTTGTTTAATTGCAGTTTTTGGTGCATTATCTAATGCACCAGTTGGAGATTGGTTAATTTATGTAAGTAAATTTATCAATTGGTGTGTTTCATTTTTAGTGGGTTCAATTTTGGCTTATGCAGTTTATTTTATTATGTTTTTATTCGGTATTAGCCTTATTTTTTCGACTAAAAAGCTTGCAAAAATTAATTTAAATTTAACTATTCTTGGTGCAATATTCATTGTATTTGGTTGCTTAATTTTAATATCAAATTCAATGGTTGATGATAGTTTAGGCTATATTACATTCACTAATTTTAGCGGTTATTTTGAACATGTTTATAATGATTTTCCTAACGTTCAAAATTATTCGAATACTGGCATAATTGGAATGTTTTTAGCTGCCTTAATTAATAGTGGTATGACAAATATTGGTTCAAATGTAATTGGATCGATTTTGTTAGTAATTGGTAGCTTCTTTGCTTTTGGAAAACCATGCATTAAAGCGACTCGTTTAATAATTGATTATAAGAATCAAGTTTTTAGAAAAGATGTTAAAGATAATGTTCCTGGTTATGATGTAGCAAAAGACGTTAATTATACTTATCAAAACGTTAACAATATTAAAGATGAAAAACCTCTTCAAAAAACTGTTTTAGTTAATGATATGGAAATCAAACCTGAAACTAATCCAGTTGTAGAAAATATTATCAAAGAGGAAGAAGTTCCTTTTGTTAAAGAAGAAGTAAAAGAAACAAATAAGGAAAATGTCGTTTATCGTGCTTCGCCAATGGTTAGCAATTTAAATCAAACTAGCGGACTAGTAAAAGCTCGTTTTGATCTTGATGAAAATGAAAAATCTTTTGAAAAAGCTAACTCAGAAAAAGTAAGTCAAGAAAACACAAATTCTCAAATAGATTTAGATAGAAAAGAAAATGCTTTAGAAAAGAAAGAAGAAGCTAAAAATACTTCTAATGAGACAATTAATTATGGTAATAAAGTAACTCACGAAGTATTGATTAATGCAAATAAAATTAATGAAGAAGAAAAAGTGGAAGAAGTTAAGGAAAAAGTAGTTGTTGAACCAGTCAAAAATTATTCCCAAGTTAATAAACAACCTACTATTTCAGAGCTTGCTCACAAAAAAGAAGCAACTCCTCAACCAGCTTCAAGTCATTTAACGCAAGAAGAAATTGATCGCTTGGCAGCAAAAAAACCTGAATTTGAAGAACCTGAAACAACTTATTCAAATAAGGTCGAATTAGAAAATAAAAAACAATATGTTGGCGAATATAAATATCCACCAATTGATCTTCTTGAAAATCGTGACTCTAGCGATACACTTGATGAAAATAAACAAGTTTGTGATTCAAGAAAAGAAAAAATTAATCAAATTTTTGAAGATTTAAATATTGGCGCATCAATTATTGATTACACCATTGGTCCATCAGTTACTCGTTTTGATTTACAAACAGATAAAAACGTTTCAATTAGTGGTATTAGTAAATATATAGATGATATTTCAGTTCGTTTAGGTGGAGTTGACTGTCGTTTTGTTCCAATCGTTCAAGGAAAATCAACTTCAGGCATTGAAATTGCTAATGCTAAAGTTAGCTTAGTAAATTTTAAAGATTGTGTCGAACATCTTCCAAAAGGTGATAAATATGGTCTTTATATTCCTTTTGGTCAAGATATTAGCGGCAATTATATTTCGGCTGATTTAAAAGAGTTCCCACACTTACTTGTTTGTGGTACTACTGGTAGTGGTAAATCTATCTTTATGCATAGCGTTATCATGAGTTTAATCATGAGAAACGCAGTTGATGATTTAAAAATTGTAATGATTGACCCAAAAAGAGTTGAATTCGGTAAATATAAAGAAATGCCACATTTACTTTGTCCACCAATTAACGACTCTCATAAAGCTTATATTGCTTTACAAAAATTATGCGATGAGATGGATCGTCGTTATGAAGTTTTTGAAAACTGTGGCGTTAGTAACATTAAGCAATATAATCAAGAAGCTCTTGAAAGCGGCAAAGATAAAATGCCTTATATTGTTTTAATTTGTGATGAGTTTGCTGATTTGATGGATACCAATAGAAAATGTAGCGAGCCAGTCGTTCGACTTGGCCAAAAAGCTAGAGCTAGTGGAATTCATATGATTATTGCAACTCAAAGACCTTCAACAAATGTCATTACCGGTACAATTAAAGCTAATTTACCTGTTAGAGTTGCTTTATCTTGTTCAAGTTATACTGATTCAATGACTATTTTAGGTGAAGGTGGCGCTGAAAAACTTCTTGGAAATGGTGATATGCTCGTCTCTTGCTCTTTAATTTCAAAACAAGGATTTGTTAGAGTTCAAGGCAGCTTTGTTGATAATAAAGAAATTAGAAAAACAGTTGAATTTTTAAAAGAGAATTATCCAGTGAAATACGATCCAGAATTTTTGGATCTTGAAGAAAAAACTAAATCGACAGCTTCTTTAGAGGTTATTGGGCAACAAAAAGAAGATTCTTATAATTCAGTTTATGAAGATATTAAAAAGTGGGTTATGTCGCAAGAATATACTTCAATTTCGAAGATCCAAAGAACTTTCTCGCTTGGCTTCCCAAGAGCTGGAAAGATGTTTACTCGTCTTGAAGAAGAAGGAATTATTGAAGGAGAAGCAACCGCCGCTAACAATTCAAAAGGTCGTCGTGTATTAGTTCATACACCTCAAGAACCATTTGTTCAAAGTGAAAATCCAGGCTCAATTGAAGTGACGACAATGGATTATTCTAAATAGGTTTATTATTTATGAATGTGGGAGTTGATTTAACTTTTATCCCTCGCTTTATAAATAAAGAAGAAGTTGCGAAAAAAGTGCTTTCAACTTCTGAATTAAATGAGTATTATTTATCAAGTCGAAGAGATGTTTATTTGGCAAGTCGCTTCGCTTTGAAAGAGGCTTTCTTAAAATCAATTAAAAAAGGAATTTTAGAGATAGAACTTAAAGAAATTATAGTCGAAAAAGAAAAAAGTGGAGCAGTTCACATTAAATATAAAGATAGAAATTATCCAGCTTCTCTTTCTCATGAAAACGAATATTGTATTGGAGTAGTAGTATATGATTAACACATTTTTTGGGGCTAATTTAGTTGACTATTTTACAATTAGAATTGCTATATTTTCTGAAGTAACTAAAAACGCATCATCTCCTTTTAATTTAATTATCGACGGAGAAAAAATAGTTGTTTTAGAAATTGCAAAGCAAAGTTATTTAAATGGACTTTGTTTATATGAATGTCGCAGTAAAGACAAAATCGAACTTGGTCATAATTACGTAATTCAATGCCGTGACTTTGGTTCGACTTCTTTAAATGTTAATGAAGCGACAACTTTTCCAACCTTTGATGAAGATTTTTATTATGATGGCGATGATTTAGGTGCAACTTATTCAAAAGAAAAAACAACTTTTAAAATTTGGGCACCTCTTGCTAGTAAGGTTTCTCTTTTTATTAGAAAATCAAATAGTGATAATTTTATAACTTATAAAATGAGAAGAGGTGAAAAGGGTGTTTATTCAATAACTCTTTTTGGCGATTATGATGGTTTCATGTATCGCTACTCAATTACAAATAGTGGTCTAAATTTAATTACAACAGACCCTTATGGAAAAGGCTCAACTGCCAATGGTAAAGATAGCGTCGTTATTGATTTTGCTAAAACAAAGATTGATTTATTTGAAAAAGATCTTCCAGTTTATAATAAATATTCTGAAGCAGTAATTTATGAACTTAATGTTCGTGATTTAACAATAGATAAACATACAAATATTGAAAATAAAGGCAAATATTTAGGCCTTGCTGAAGAAGGTCGAGTTACTGAAAAAGGTAATCCAGCTGGATTAGATTACATTAAATTTTTAGGTGTTACTCACATTCAAGTTTTACCAATTTATGATTTTAAAACTACTGATGAATTAAATCCTGATACAACTTATAACTGGGGATATGATCCTGCTCAATATTTTGTACCAGAAGGCAGTTTTTCTTTAAATCCAAATGATGCTTATTCACGTATATTAGAGCTTAAAAAGATGATTGCAGCTTTCCATAAAAATGGCATCAAAGTTAATATGGATGTTGTTTTTAACCATGTCTATGCTAGCGAATTTTCAACTTTTGAAAAAATTGTTCCAAATTATTATTTTAGAAAAAATAAAAATGGAACGTTATGTAATGGAAGTGGATGTGGCAACGATTTAGATACTTCACGTTCAATGGTTCGCAAAATGATCATTGATTCTTTAGTTTTCTGGATGAAAGAATATGGAATTGATGGTTATAGATTTGACCTTATGGGTTTAATTGATATTGATACCATGAATTTAGCTCTTAAAACCCTTCGTAAAATTAAACCAGATTGTATGATTTATGGTGAAGGATGGGATATGGCAACAAATCTTCCTTCTGATAAAAAAGCAACAATTTATAACTCTTTTAAAACACCAGAAATTGCCTTTTTTAATGATACTTATCGCGATATTGTTAGAGGCAATAACGATTTTAAAAATAATAGCTACCCAGGTTATATTTTAGGAAACACATCTTTCCTTGAAGGCTTTAAGTTTGTTTATTTAGGAAGTTGTGTTAATTATTGCTATCAGCCACGTTTTAAGAGTCAAGAACAATCAATAAATTACGTTGAATGTCATGATAATGGAACAGTTTTTGATAAAATAACAAGAAGTTTTCCAAACGCTGATTTAGAGACAAAGTTAAAAATTTTAAAGATGATTAATTCAACTGTTTTATTCTCTTTTGGTATTCCTTTTTTCCATGCTGGGCAAGAGATTGGTCTTTCTAAAAAAATGGAAGATAATACCTATAATAAGGGTGATGAATATAACAAATTTGATTACCATATCTTAGATGAAAGATTTGAAGAAAGCATTTATTTAAAGAGCTTAATTGAAGCAAGAAAATTGTATCGTAGCGCTTTTTCAGCATTTAATAGTAGTGAAGATATTGCAAATTCAAATGTCTTTGTTAACTTAGAAAGAGGCGCTTTAGAGGTCAAAATCTTCTCAAAAAATAACAATGAAACATATGCTTATGTTTATAATCCAACCGATCAAAAGATTTCTTTAACTTTTGAAGATTATTATCGTTTAATTGTTGGTTCAGCAGGTTATTTAAGAAATTCTGATATTTATATTCAAAATTTCATCGTTGATCCATATACAGTTAATGTTTACGTAGCGAAGAAAAAAGATGAGAAAGTACTTAAAAGTAATAATTAAATGTCTACCAATCTTGGTTTGGGCTTATATAAGTTGGATTTTTAGATACTCCAGGCACCCTGAAAAATACGACCTTCGCCTTCGTTTTAGTAAGGTCCAATCTTTAATTAGAAAAGTGCTTAAAGCTTTTAATGTTATTATCGAAGAAGTTGACGTTGATAAATTTGAAGAAAGCTTAAAAGAAGGGAAGCCCCGTTTAGTTGTCGCTAATCATATAAGTGATTTAGATCCTTTAATTTTTATTGCTTTAGCAAAAAGACCAATTACTTTTGTCGCTAAAATTCAAATTATTAAATATCCTTTTGTTGGCAAAATTATTAAAAGTTTACAAGGCGAATTTTTAGACCGTGATGATTTAAAGCAATCTCTTAGAATTTTTAGAAACATTACTAATAAAATGGTTGAAATACCTGATTTAGATTGGTTGATTTTCCCTGAAGGAACACGCAATAAAGTTGATCCAACTGATACTAAATCATTTCATTATGGTACATTTAAACCAGCTATGAAAAATTCACTTGAAGTAAGTGTATTTTCCTTACTTGGCACCCAAAGAGTTTTAAATTATAAGTGTAAAAATAAGAAAAACCCTGTTTTAATAAAATTTGATAGAACTTTTACTCATGAAGATTATAAAGATTTAAAAACTGTTGATTTAAGTACAAAAGCTTATGAAATTTGTCGAGAAGGAGTGCAAAGTTTAATTGATGAAGATAAAAAACTCGTTTTAGAGTATAACAAAAAGTCTTAATGTCTTAAGCCTTTTGGATAGTAGTTTTTTAATCTCCCATTAACATATTTTATATAACCTAGATTTATACCATTATAAGAAACGATGTAAAAATCGTTTTTTATTTTAAGGTCTTTATGAATTTCATCTCCATGTAAATACCTTTTAGCTTCATCTTCATCTAAAGGAATAGAATTAAGCGAAGATAAATAGTGCGCTAAATGAAAACTAGGAGTAAAGATATTTTTTTCAATAGTGCCAAAATGAAGGCCAGGTCTTAACGAGTTTAAAAAAGATATGTCTAAAGGAAAATTATTAAAATAAATCTCGTTTTTAAGATTGATTTCATTTTTAAAATCTAAATTAAACTTATTGAGTAAATCTTTATGAACTATTTTTGATTTAAATTTATAGGATTGAGGAATAGAAACACCTTTTTTATGTAGTAAGGCAATAAATTGACCTTCTCCATCATATAAATTAGGGAATAAGTGGATAGCTTGAGGTAGTTCCTCGCTCTTATAATAAGAATCTTTATTTTCGATATTAATAATTTCTAAATCATCATATTTATTTAAAGCTTGAATGATGACGTCTTCATTTTCTTCTTTTGAAAAACTACAAGTGGAGTATATGATATAACCTCCATTTTTTAGCATAGAATAAGCTATATCTAATAATTCAATTTGCTTTTCTTGAAGTGTTAAAACTTTTCCAATTGACCAGTCTTCTTTAGCTAAAGAATTCTTTCTAAACATCGCGCTTCCTGAACAAGGAGCATCAAGAATAATAGCGTCAAATTTTTGTGTAAATTTATTATAAAGTTTAGAAAAATCGTTATTGCTAACTATAACATTTTCAAAGCCTTGTCGTTCAATATTTTTTGAGAGTTCAAGGGCTCTTTGATGACTGATATCGTTTGCTATGACGTTTAAATTTTTATCTAAGTTATTAAGTAGTAGTGAAATAGTCTTACCACCAGGAGCAGAGCATAAATCTAAGACCAAATCACCGTTTTTAGTAGGTAAATAGTAGGAAACTAGTAGTGAACTAGCATCAATTGAGTAGTAAAGGCCATTATCAAACAGATAGCTTTTGCCAAATTGATAAATATTTTTATCATAGTAAAAAACGTTTTCGATAAAAGGATGAGGTGAAATTAAAGGAAATAACTTTTTAAATTGCTCTACACTCATTTTAGAAGTATTTAAAATTAAGGAATTAGTCCTTTCTTTTTCCTGAGCAAGCAACAATTCCTCAATAAATGTATCGCTTAAATATTCTTTTAAATTTTCTTCAAAAGTCATATTAACAATTATTAAATATTTTAATTAAAAAGTGTAATGAAAAATATTTATCTAATTATTTATACACTTAAATTAAACGCATATTAATCGATGTTTTTCTAAAAAGTTTCAATATTAAAACTAAATCTTTTTATATATAATTTAAGAAAAGAAGAGGTCAATATATATGGACATTTTGGATATTATCGCTAAAAAAAGAGACAAAAAAGTCTTATCAAGAGAAGAAATTCATTACTTCATTCAAAATTATGTAAGTGGAGAAATTAAAGACTATCAAGCTAGCGCTTTATTAATGGCTATATATTTAAATGGGATGAATAATCAAGAAATTTCTGATTTAACTGATGAAATGAAAAATAGCGGAGACACTCTTGATTTAAGTGATATTCCAGGAATTAAAGTTGATAAACATTCAACTGGAGGAGTTGGCGATAAAGTATCGTTAATTTTAGGTCCAATGATTGCTTCTTTAGGAGCAAAACTTGCAAAAATGAGTGGAAGAGGTTTAGGCCATACTGGTGGGACACTTGATAAGCTTGAATCTATTCCAGGTTGTCGAATTAATTTAACGGAAGAAGAATTTAAAAATCAGGTTAGAACTATTGGAATTTCTATTATTGGGCAAAACGAAGACTTAGATCCTGCCGATAAAAAACTTTATGCTTTACGTGATGTAACAGGAACTGTTGCTTCAATTCCTTTAATTGCAAGTAGCATCATGTCAAAAAAATTAGCAAGTGGAAGCGATGCGATTTTACTTGATGTTAAATATGGTAGCGGCGCATTTATGAAAACAATGCAAGATGCAAAAAAATTAGCAATCACAATGGTGAATATTGGTAAATCGTTAAATAAAGATGTTAAAGCTGAAGTTACTGATATGGATCAACCTTTAGGAATGGCGGTTGGAAATAATCTTGAAGTAAAAGAAGTTATTGATACTTTACATGGCAAGGGACCAAAAGATATTACTGAGCTTTGCATTGATAGTGGATCAATTATGCTTGTCCAAGCTAAAATTTTTAACGATAAAGAGGAAGCGAAGAAAGCTTTGATTGAAAATATAAATAATGGTAAAGCTTTTGAGAAGTTTGTTGAGTTTATTTCGGCTCAAGGCGGAGATAAAGAATACTTATACCATCCAGAAAAATTCCCAGTTGCTAAAAATATTATTCCTGTCTATAGCACTCAAAGTGGTTTTGTTTCTCGAATTGATGCTTTAACAATTGGCGAGAGTTCAATGCGACTTGGTGGAGGAAGAGAAACACTCGACGACGTAATTGATATGTCGGCAGGTATTATTCTTAATAAAAAAATAGGGGATCATGTTGATAAAGGAGAATTACTAGCTACTTTATATACTAATAAAGATAATAGTAGTGAGATTTATCAAAAAGTCCTAGGTGCTTTCAAAATTTCAAGAAAGCAGAGAACAATTTCTACTCAAAGAGTATTAATTGAATAGAATTGACTTTATTTATCTAGAAAAATGCGCTGTAAAAAGCGCTTTTTTGATGGTCTAAAATTTTTGCAAAAAAAATTAAAAAACCTCTTGCACTATATATAAGTAGGTAGTATGATAATTGAGCACGCGTTAAGTGAGTAACTTATAGCGTAAGAGATCTTTGAAAACTAAATAGATGTACAAACAAGAAACGTCAATGTAATTTAAGGAAAATTTAATTTATTCGCACAGAATAATTTTGAGATCTAGATAATAACTTTTTGAGAGTTTGATGCTGGCTCAGGATGAACGCTGGCGGTATGCCTAATACATGCAAGTCGAGCGAGGTAGCTTGCTACCTAGCGGCGAACGGGTGAGTAACAAGTTGGTAATCTACCTTTCAGTTGGGGATACCCAGGCGAAAGCTTGGCTAATACCGTAATACGTAATAGTCTGAAATGTCTATTATAAAAGGCCCTTCGGGGTCGCTGATTGATGAGCCTGCTTTTGATTAGCTAGTTGGTGAGATAAAAGCCCACCAAGGCGAGGATCAATAGCCGACCTGAGAGGGTAATCGGCCACAATGGAACTGAGACACGGTCCATACTCCTACGGGAGGCAGCAGTAGGGAGTCTTCGACAATGGGGGAAACCCTGATCGAGCAATACCGCGTGAGTGATGAAGGTCTTCGGATTGTAAAACTCTGTTGTGAGGGATAAATGGTTAGAATAGGAAATGATTTTAATTTGATAGTACCTTACTAGAAAGCAACGACTAACTTCGTGCCAGCAGTCGCGGTAATACGAAGGTTGCAAGCGTTATCCGGAATTATTGGGCGTAAAGAGTGAGCAGGCGGCTTGCTAAGTTTGAGGTTAAATCGTTGGGCTTAACCCAATCTCGCTTCAAAAACTGGCAGGCTAGAGTATGTGAGAGGTAAGTAGAACTCCATGTGTAGCGGTGAAATGCGTAGATATATGGAAGAATACCAGTGGCGAAGGCGGCTTACCAGCACAATACTGACGCTCAGTCACGAAAGTATAGGGAGCAAATAGGATTAGATACCCTAGTAGTCTATACCGTAAACGATGATTACTAAATGTTCGAGAGATCGAGCGCTGAAGCTAACGCATTAAGTAATCCGCCTGGGAAGTACGATCGCAAGATTGAAACTTAAAGCAATTGACGGGGTCCCGCACAAGCAGTGGAGCATGTGGTTTAATTCGACGCTACGCGAAAAACCTTACCAGGTCTTGACATGTTAGTTAATAGTGTTGAAAGACATGAAAGTGTGCTATCACAGGTGGTGCATGGTTGTCGTCAGCTCGTGTCGTGAGATGTTAGGTTAAGTCCTGCAACGAGCGCAACCCTTGTCCTTAGTTGCCATCATTCAGTTGGGAACTCTAGGGAGACTGCCGATGTTAAATCGGAGGAAGGTGGGGATGACGTCAAATCATCATGCCCTTTATGACCTGGGCGACACACGTGCTACAATGGTCGGTACAAAGAGACGCGAACCCGCGAGGGTGGGCAAATCTCATAAAGCCGATCTCAGTACGGATTGAAGTCTGCAACTCGACTTCATGAAGCTGGAATTGCTAGTAATCGCGAATCAGCCATGTCGCGGTGAATACGTTCTCGGGGCTTGTACACACCGCCCGTCAAACCATGAGAGCTGGTAATACTTGAAGCCGTTATCCTAACCGCAAGGAGGGAGACGTCTAAGGTAGGACTGGTGATTGGGGTTAAGTCGTAACAAGGTATCCCTACGGGAACGTGGGGATGGATCACCTCCTTTCTATGGAGAAAGAAATCGACGAAAATAAGTCGATGTGTAATTCAATAAACCTAAAATCTAGAGTTTATTTCTTAAGACGTTCAGCGTTCATCTATTTAGTTTTGAGAGAATAGCATTCTCTTAAAAATTGTTCTTTGAAAACTAGATATTTTATATAAATGTTCTTTCTGTTAAGTCAAGTTTCATTGAGTTGAAATGCGACATAAGATTTACATTAAATTGTAAGACAAACTGATACCTAAATTTTACGAAGTTAAGTTAATAAGGGCGTACAGTGGATGCCTTGGAATTTGGAGACGATGAAAGACGTGACTACCTGCGAAAAGCAAGGGGGAGCTGGTGTAAGCTATGATCCCTTGATCTCTGAATGGGGAAACCCGGTGCAAATACTTGCATCATCTTGGAGCCTTGAGCTCCAATGAGGACACACCTAGGGAATTGAAACATCTTAGTACCTAGAGGAAAAGAAAGATTATATCGATTCGGTGAGTAGCGGCGAGCGAAATCCGAAGAGCCTAAACCTAGTTTACTAGGGGTTCGGACCACGTCATGATAGAGCTATATGACAGCAGAATGGTTTGGGAAAGCCAAGCATAGAGGGTGAGACTCCCGTATGCAAACTTGTATAGCCATCTAGTGAGTTCCAGAGTACGGCGGGACACGAGGAATCCTGTCGGAATGCGCGGAGACCACTCCGTAAGGCTAAATACTACCAAATTACCGATAGTGAACCAGTACTGTGAAGGAAAGGTGAAAAGAACCCCGGGAGGGGAGTGAAAAGAATCTGAAACTGTATGCTTACAAAAAGTCAGAGCCCGTTAATGGGTGATGGCGTGCCTATTGAAGAATGAACCGGCGAGTTATCTTATCGTGCAAGATTAAGTCGAAGAGACGTAGTCGCAGCGAAAGCGAGTCTGAATAGGGCTTTAGTACGATGAGATAGACCCGAAACCCGACGATCTATCCATGAGCAAGTTGAAGGTGAGGTAAAACTCACTGGAGGACTGAACCGACGTTCGTTGAAACGCCCGCGGATGACTTGTGGATAGGGGAGAAATTCCAATCGAGTTGGGAGATAGCTGGTTCTCCCCGAAATAGCTTTAGGGCTAGCGTCAGAGAGTAAATAGTGGCGGTAAAGCACTGAATAGACGCGGGTCGCACCTAGCGATACCAATTCTAATCAAACTCTAAATTCCATTATTGTAATCCTGGCAGTCAGAGTGTGGGGGATAAGCTTCATGCTCAAAAGGGAAACAGCCCAGATCGTCAATTAAGGTCCCTAAATTTATGCTAAGTGTTAAAGGAAGTGAAAACGCATAGACAACTAGGATGTTGGCCTAGAAGCCGTCATCATTTAAAGAGTGCGTAACAGCTCACTAGTCGAGTGTCTTCGCGCCGAAGATTTACCGGGGCTAAGCATAATACCGAAATTACGAATTTATAGTTTCTATAAGTGGTAGGGGAGCGTTCTATACGGGGTGAAGTCATACTGAAAAGAGTGATGGACTGTATAGAAGTGAGAATGCCGGTGTAAGTAACGATTGTATGTGAGAATCATACACACCATTAGACTAAGGTTTCCAGGGGAAGGGTCGTCCTCCCTGGGTTAGTCAGGACCTAAGACGAGGCCGACAGGCGTAGTCGATGGACAGCTGGTTGATATTCCAGCACTGATATATATGCGATGTAATGACAGAAGTGGCTAATCGTACCAATTATTGGATTTTGGACTAAGCGGAACACATGGCTGGGTAGCAAATCTCTCAGCGTAATTGAAGCCGTGATGGGGAGTGAACGAGCTTGCTCAAGTAGCGAAGTCGATGATGCCAATTCTCGAGAAAAGTTGCTAGCTTAAGTATATGTCACCTGTACCGAGAACGGACACACGTGGTCAAGGAGAGTATCCTAAGGTGAGCGAGTTAACTGTCGTTAAGGAACTCTGCAAAATTACTTCGTAAGTTCGCAAGAAGAAGTGCCTGTGAAAGCAGGTCGCAGTGAAGAGGCCCAAGTAACTGTTTATCAAAAACATAGCTCTATGCTAAGCCGTAAGGCGATGTATATGGGGTGATGCCTGCCCAGTGCAGGAAGGTTAAAAGGAGAGGTTAGCGCAAGCGAAGCTTTGATTTGAAGCCCCTGTGAACGGCGGCCGTAACTATAACGGTCCTAAGGTAGCGAAATTCCTTGTCGGGTAAGTTCCGACGCGCATGAATGGTATAATAATTTGGGCGCTGTCTCGACGGCAGACTCGGTGAAATCTTAATACCTGTGAAGATGCAGGTTACCCGCGACTAGACGGAGAGACCCCATGGAGCTTTACTGTAATTTAATATTGAATGCTTGAAGTTCATATGTAGGATAGGTTGGAGACTTTGAAGCCAGTGCGCTAGCATTGGTGGAGTCAACGGTGAAATACAACTTTTGGATTTCAATCATTCTAACTGGCAAATTTACTCTTTGCAGGACAGTGTTAGACGGGCAGTTTGACTGGGGCGGTCGCCTCCCAAAATGTAACGGAGGCGCCCCAAGGTACCCTCAATACGGTTGGAAATCGTATTTCGAGTGCAATGGCATAAGGGTGCTTGACTGCGAGATCGACAAATCGAGCAGGTACGAAAGTAGGGCATAGTGATCCGGCGATTCTGCGTGGAAAGATCGTCGCTCAACGGATAAAAGCTACCCTGGGGATAACAGGCT